>ENA-OVGB01001165-OVGB01001165.1-human-gut-metagenome-genome-assembly--contig:-NODE-1165-length-24907-cov-7.830517_pt1 | contig 24907 bp, 15 predicted proteins | sample MGYA00237767_ERZ505413 | MGnify/ENA primary metagenome ERZ505413 (study PRJEB26158, sample SAMN06016410) | human gut metagenome | biome: human gut; feature: ankylosing spondylitis patient; material...
TGGTCTGATGGTATTCCGGATTTCCGTTATCGTAGGTGTAGTTTAGCAATCCGTCATAGTTACCGTTCGACATGGAGCCGAAAGCATTGACCTCAAATTTGCTGTTCTTGTCAAACTGTTTGCGAAAGTATATATCGCCAGAAGGATTCCATCTGTCTGATTCGCTTTTTGACTGACGCAGGTATTTTTCACCGCTGGTATCCATTACTCGGTTGAAAATATCATTATTAGCATTGCTTAATATGCCTGTTTGGATGGTGGCGGCAAACATCGTTTTCAAGTCGTACATATAGGTATAGCCCAAGTTGATGAAATGATTGAGATAGCTCATTTTGCTCGGAACGGCTTCGCTGGTTCTGGTCAGCGTGGCATCCTTTCCTATGAAAGTTTCGCTACCCTCTGATTGCCATTCGTCATAGTTGCGCCAGTTCGTGTTATAATTGAAAGCCCATTCCGATTTCTTGTAGTTGTAGGTCGCCCCTACGCTTGCATTGACAACGCCTGTCGTCACCGCACTCATTACATTTGCCGTAACGCTTCCGCCTTCCTGAACGGGACGCATCACAAAGTTGATGATGCCGGGTGCTCCACGGTCGGCATAGCGAATGTCGGGCGTGTCGTGGTATTCTATGCGGAGAACATTGTCGTTGTTGATTGTCAGAATACGAGAGAACGGCACTTCCTTGCCGTTGATCTGATACACCGGAGTCCGGTTTTCAATAGTTGCCTTCTGCATAGCCTCGTTTACGTACAGGCCGGGCATTTTCATTTGCAGGGTGCTGAGCAGACTCAGCGAACTTGCCGACCGTTCGATGTCCTTCTGCGATGGGATTATCAGATACCGGTCAGGTTTCTGGATGACACTGGAGCCGGTCACGGTTACTTCGTCCAGCATATTCTGGACAGGAGTGAGGGCAATCACGTCCAAATTCAGGTTTTCGCCTTCGTTGCCGGAAATAACTGTTCGCTGTCCCTGATAGCCTATCATCTGTACGTCGATCCATACATCCGGAGCAGTTATGCCTGAAACACGGAATTTTCCTTTTTCATCGGCTGTCACCGCCGTTACAATGGATACGGAATCTGTTTTAATCACTACGGATGCTCCTGCCAGTTCGCTGTTGTCTGTGCGGTCAACAATTTGTCCGGTAATATCATAAGCATACACTTGTTGCACAAGCCCCAACAATAAACAAATTATAACAAATCTCATATTCTTCAATTTTATAAATTAAACTTTAAATACAACTTTTTTCCAAGTTCTGTTTAACTGAACATTCCTCACAACTGTATCTAAAACAACTTGGTTTTTTTTATTTTCGTCAAAACCATACCGACAATATTCTTTCCCATTTTCTCGCAGGATATTTGTCGTACAACCACCGTGACACAACGGATATATGCGGCAAGACAAACAAGGTTTATTCTTAAACTTGACACTCATCCGTTTTTCAAGGCTATCATTCTCCCATATAATTTCACCAAGATCATTTAAATAGCCATCACGATTTGTATTCTCAAAATCAACAGCGGTACATTTGTATATATCTCCATTATAATTTATCATACAACTATTTCGTCTGTCAGCATAGCAATAATTCCGAAATGAGCGTTTGGCCGCCTGAATTCCAATATTCATAAATGTTCGAACTACATTGTCCATATCCGATTCCATTCGCGAAGAATTTTTCTCTTGCCAGACAACATGTGCGTCAACATGAATATAATTTTTCTCCTCCTGCGATAACCCCGAAAAGGAATTTGCTATTTGCGACATACTGCTAATATTCTCGTCCGTACAATTTAGTCGCAATGTCACAGGAATTTCATTCACTGCCAAAATTTTAATATTTTCTACAATTCTGTCATAAGACCCCATTTTGTCCGCTGAAAACCTAACCCTATCGTGTAAAGCCTTGTTACCATCTAGTGTAATTTGAGCTCCATTAAAATTGTATTTTTTCAATTCAGTAATACGGTTCTCGCTCAATAAATATCCGTTTGTAGTCATATTGACAGCATATCTGTCTTTTTGACCGTTTGTAATCATGCTAACATATTCCAATAAAGGTAGTATAACCTGTTTATAATACATTAGTGGCTCACCTCCAAAAAATGACATTTGTAAGAAAACACCAGCTGACAACTTTTGGCCAATCAACTTTTTAACCTTTTCCAAAACTAATTCCGACATTTGAGATCTAGTATGCTTCTCATAACAATACCAACATCTAAAATTACAATCTATTGTCGGATTTATTATCAGTTGATATGTACCCTCTCCTACCTCTATACTCTTGGCATAATTGAGATAGTCAAACATTTCGTCCACATCATCATCTACCACCATCCCGCTTTCCAAAAGTTGCTGGAACAAAGGCGAACTTTGAGAAGGCAAAGTGCCATACTCCACAATGCCTTTACGCAGAAACATATATTTATCCGTAAATGAATTATATATAAGAGTGGTCTTTGCAGACAAATCTATCACACTGTTAAATATACTATATTTCATCTAATAAAAATCTATTCATTATTCAAGAGGGGAACATTTTTAATATTCCCCTCTTTTTAAATAATTAATTCAAAGGACAATTATCGATACAGTCACAGTTATTTACTATGCTACTAGTACCAACCATTCCTTCAAGAAGAACAGCATCTTCTTCATTCAAAAGAGTCATTTCCAACCCTTCAACAAAATCCTTCAAGATTACATTTTCTTTCATAAAACTAAATTTTAAGTTAATAATTAAATATCTAAAAAGAAGGAAATTCATCTTCTCTTTATTAAAATTTTCTCCATTACAAATCTCTTCACAACCTTTTTCTTTTCATCTGACAATTCATCATAGAGACAACACTGCGGATGCAAAAATTCATTGATAATTTCGACTTCATTTTTCTCTAATCGAGAGATAATGAAACGAGTAAAACGGTTCAGCAACCAATACTTCCCATTCCCTTCTATAACAGTATAGTCAGTATTAAATTGCAACGGCAACGAAATGTCCCGGCTGTCGGCAACTATTTTTTCTATGCAATCTACAATTCTGTCACATACATCGGAAACACAACCGGACACTTTTTTCCGCAACAAGCTAACATCAAACTGTGACGACATTAAATTGTTCACATCCTCACTTACAAGGTTCTCCGGTAAGGGCCCGTCCAGTCGTCCACCAATACACCCCTGAAAGAAACCGTGATAGAAGGAAAGAATATTCACATCTTTTGGAATACCACCATAACCACGTTCCCCGACAACCACAAACGGCTTGTGATATTTTAAAGCATATAATACAGCATAACCCGAACCAATGACAATGCGACTACGCCTTACATGCTCCTCTATATCGGACGAGCTGTCAGACAAAGTTATATTTCCGTTAACAATAGCTTTCAAATTTTCATTTCGTGTACAGACATCTATCTTGTAACGTGTAAAACGATTTAACGTCCGCAGAATCTTAAACAAAGCACTATCTGAATAAAGGAACTCACCCGTATTTACATAAATATCATAAGCATATTCTGTATCAGTCTGTTTTTCAATATCGTCAAAGATAAAAGGTACTGGTATTTCAGCTGTAGTCTGACGATATGGGCACAAAATATTTATATCCAAATCCTTAACAATAAAAGTAAAGTCGACCACAGATTCATCAATGGCAAAATTCATAGCTATATCCGAACGGAAAACAGTTCTGATACAAGGAATACCGTCCCTTGAAAGTTCCTGTAATGCAGATTCAATCCGATTGCCTAAAACCAAGCGACAATCAGGACATTCACCGGAATTCACCACATGTATTCCTTTTTGCGAAAACATCTTCCAAAAAGTAGAATAAAGGATGTCATATTTGGGAGAACCAGCGTAAGCCTTTATTATTTCTATTTTCATAAACAACTACGTTTGAAAGTATTAGACAATTTATACAAATCACAAGGAGTCAGCTCGCCAACTTTTTTCAACACCGGATCCGACTTGAAATGCTCGTAACTGCACTGAGAATATTCAGTATCCTCCTTTTTATAAAAATCATACTTAGTGTTACGGCATTCAAGTGAAATCAATCCATAATGCTTTATCAGCAAATTATCGGCAATTCTTGTACGTCCCATTGCCGGAACTTGATGAAAATGGAGTTTTCCCCTATCCGAGAAAATTTCAGCATGTCCCATATTGCGAAACATCTTGCATCGCAAACAAATTCCTCCGACAGAACTTGGATATTCAGCATTATAAGTATCTTCGCTATTCCACAAATGAATATAAGGAACAAAATAAGTATTCGTATCTTTATCCGTCAGATAAGAATGCAAATCACAGAATCGGGAATCAAATTCTTCATCAACATCCAGAAATACTGCCAATTCAAAATCCACAAATGACGACAGATCCATCAATAGGTTCCTATTTTCCAAATCATTGAATTCCCGACGTTTCTTCTGTACCTTAAACAATATTTTTTTATCTAAAGCAATATCATAAGTTCCGTCCCCACTTTCATCATCGAGAAGAATAATACCGTCGAATAGCGGAGATACTTTTTCTAAAAAATGCACAATTCGTTCATGTTCATTATAGCTTTGCACAAGCAACAATAATGGGCATGGGAATTTCAAATCACTAAATATTTCATAACGGACAAAATCTTTATTCTTCAAATATCGTAAAAGTAATTCTTTGGAAAAACAATTATGCCGCCAATCATAAATAACGTTTTCAAAATCACATCCCCAATTGTCCCCATTGACAACAGCTGTGTCGGGAAAGAAATAATGCCGCATCACATCATTGGGAGTTTTTTCAAAAGGTATGTCCCGGCGCGGCTTCACCTCATCGCCATCCTCACGATGCACCATCATAGCTTCATTAACATAAAGTTCACCGATGCCCAACATGTCAAGCCTTGCCCGCAAATTATTGTCATCTCCACCCCATTTTGAGAATGTCTCATCATAGCCATGAATTTGTTCAAGGTATTTTTTTTCTACCATAATACTTCCGAAAGGAATTGGACGGAAAACATCAAAATTATCTTGGGTTACAACCTCATCGTTAACAAAACAAACACGACCAATTGCATAATGAGGAAAATCAGAATAATCCTCAAAGGTTTTCCGAAGAATGCCAATCACGTCTGTCAACATTTCCGACTCTGGAGAACAGACCATAACATATTTTTTCGTGGCATGACGAATGCCAACATTCAACGGCTTTGCCGGATTACGCCATTCATGAGGTTTGTCGTTCAACACGATACGCCAATTCACAAAAGGATAATCCTTGACAAACTCAATCAATTCATCTTGTTCGAGAGGTGTGTCAAGCACTATGACGACTTCTATGCCATTACGTTGAAAGTATTTATGATTTAAGGGAAAGACTCTACAGAATTCCCGCATTTTCTTATAAAATGGAATTACCACACTTAAATCAAAATTTTTCCAAAATTCTTCTTTTGTCCTAAATGGAGAACTCATGATTTTATATATAAGGTTAATTTTCGCAACACTAACATCAAATGTATTTTTAGATATCAGCTCATTTGCAAATTTAATATTTTACTTCATATTCACAATACGATGCAGTAGAATTAACAACTATTTAATACGTATTTACATTTATCCGGTCAAAAAGTTTATCTATATGTATTTATGCCAATTCAACGGAATGTCACCACCACGTGCCTTTTTATGTGTTCTAAAGCGCAAATTTACCCTCCAATCGTCAACAGACTGCATACAGATTCCATATTGTTGACTGGTTGATTTCCTTCTGTTTTTATCAAAGATTTAGCAAGCCACATCAAGAAAAAAACAGGAAGCAAGATGTCTAGGACAGTACGGAAGAGAGCCAAAGAACCCATAAAAACACGCAATCAAAAGTAAATTCATAATGGGCGATCAATGACCGATTGGGATTTAACTTGCCATAGCCGCGCTGCGTGGCAAAATATTTTCCGTCACGGCGAATCACCGCCGCCACAACTTCGATACGTTTCATTGTCTCTCCATTCTTTTCAGTACAAATGTAACGCAGAAAACGGGATTAATCTGTTTTTCCCTCACTTTTTAGAAAAATAAAGCCAGCCAAAGATTTCGGAGCATTGATGATACAAAATATTTCCTTCACAAATCCGCACGTTTATTTCAATTTTTTTCGCAAATGACGGCAATTTTGTGTAAGTTTGTATCAAGTTTGGCGGAAAGCCAATAAAAACAGAATAAATTGACACAAAAACGATAGGAATATGAACGTTGTTGACAGATTTTTGAAGTATGTGAAGTTCGACACTCAGAGTGACGAATTGACCAACCTTACACCGTCCACTCCGGGGCAGATGATTTTTGCCCAAGCTCTCGAAAAAGAGTTGAAGGAAATGGGACTGAAAAACATTACCCTCGACGATAACGGCTACCTGATGGCCACTCTGCCGGGCAACACCGACAAGAAGGTGCCGACCGTAGGTTTCATCGCCCACCTCGACACGTCGCCCGACATGTCAGGCCGTCATGTCAACCCGCGTATCGTGGAGAACTACGACGGTGGCGACATCGTGCTCGATGCTGAAAACAACGTAGTGCTCTCGCCCAACGAATTCCCGGAACTGAAGGAATACACCGGACAGGCACTTATCGTGACCGACGGAAAGACACTCCTCGGTGCCGACGACAAGGCCGGTATTGCAGAAATCATTGCCGCAGTGGAATATCTGCAACAGCACCCGGAAATCAAGCACGGCGACATCCGTATCGGTTTCAACCCTGACGAGGAAATCGGACTGGGCGCACACAAATTCGACGTGAAGCAGTTTGCTGCCGACTGGGCCTACACGATGGACGGCGGTGCTATCGGCGAACTGGAATACGAAAACTTCAACGCCGCAGCAGCTAAGGTTACGTTCAAGGGCCGCAACGTGCATCCAGGCTATGCGAAGCACAAGATGATCAACTCCATCCGCATCGCCAACCAGTTCAGCATCATGCTTCCGCGCTGGGAAACTCCGGAACATACCGAAGACTACGAAGGCTTCTACCACCTCGTTGGTTTCGAAGGAACCGTAGAAGAGTCAACACTCACCTACATTATCCGCGACCACGACCTCGACCGCTTCCAACGCCGCAAAAAGGAACTGGAACACCTTACCCGCAAAATCAACCACGAATATCCGGGTTGCGCATCTATCGAAATCAAGGACCAGTATTTCAACATGCGCGAGAAAATCGAGCCGGTAATGTATATCATCGACATTGCAAAGCAGGCCATGCTGAACGCCGACGTCACTCCGAAAGTACAGCCAATCCGTGGCGGAACAGACGGTGCACAGCTTTCGTTCAAAGGTCTGCCATGTCCTAATATTTTCGCCGGCGGCCTGAACTTCCACGGCCGTTATGAATTCGTGCCCATCCCATCAATGGAAAAGGCTGCGAAAGTGATTGTGGAAATCTGCAAACTTGTAGAACAACGCTAACAGCGTACTGAACAATAAGAGAAAGATGTCAACGAATACGCTTGTCGTCATCACCGGACCTACCGGCGTAGGCAAGTCGGACACGGCGGTATGGCTGGCGCGGGAGCTGAATGCGGAAATCATTTCCGCCGACTCGCGCCAGCTCTATCGTGACATCCCTATCGGAACGGCAGCCCCCACCGCCGAACAGATGGCGGAGGTGAAGCACCATTTTGTCGGCACACTCAGCCTGGAGGAGTATTACAGTGCCGCCCAGTTTGAGGACGACGTGATGCAGCTGCTGCCCCAACTTTTCGCCCGTTCGCCCTACGTGGTGATGTGTGGCGGCTCGATGATGTATGTCGACGCCGTGTGCAAGGGCATTGACAACATTCCCACCATCAGCGACGAAATCCGCCACGAGGTTGTGGAACGCTTCGAACGCGACGGAGCGGAGGCCATGCGCGAAGAACTGCGCCGTCTCGACCCCGTTTATTACAATCAAGTCGACCTGAAAAACCACAAACGTGTCATCCACGCCGTAGAAATCTGTCTACAGGCAGGACGCCCCTATTCGGAACTGCGCACCAACAGCGTGAAGCAGCGGCCTTTCCGCATTGTGAAAATCGGACTCAACCTGCCGCGCGAACAACTCTTCGACCGCATCAACCACCGCGTGGAAAAAATGATAGAAGCCGGACTCGTCGACGAAGCACGGCGTTTCTATCCGCAACGACACCTCAACTCGCTCAACACCGTGGGCTATAAGGAACTGTTTGCATGGATGGACGGCACGATGGACTACGACACCGCCGTGGCTCGCATTCAGAAAAACACCCGTGTCTACGCAAAAAAACAGCTCACCTGGTACGCCAAAGACACCGACATGCACTGGTTTGCCCCTTCCGACCATCAGGAAATCCTGAAACTTGTGATGGGATAATCACATCTTCCGACATCAGCATACCTCCCCCCCGAAACAAGCCCCCATTTCAGCCTCCATCATAGCGGTTCTGCCAACGCCTTCAGCGATGCAAATAGGAACACACTACAAATCAACCATTTACAACTTATTACATTAAAAAGGGCGTACTAAAATAAATCACTGTTTTATACCCTCTCTACCGCTTTATCTATATTTGTCTATATTTCCCGACTGAAAAAAAACGTAAATTTACCTCATCATAAGACTGATATTTTTTAGAGAAGCTACACTTAAATAAATTTTTACCAGCCGAACAGTCGGAAAACGACCGGTTACCAATTCTGCAAATCATTTTTCAATATATATCATCATGAAACACGATTCTTTACTTTTATTGCCATTCATCATGGCCCATGCCTTCAGCGCTACGGCGACAGAGGGCTTACAACAGTACAACATTCCTTTGCCGCAGGCGATAGCTTTCTACGACTTCGACGGAAGCGGCGAAAAAGGATTTGTTTCGTGTTATGCCACAGGTGAGGATATGAACAAGTCCACACTCTATTTCCACAACGGCTTCTCCAAAAATTTTTCACCCAACGGCACAACTTCCGCACTCAATTCAACACACCAGACCTATGGACCTCAGTTTGCCTATGTGACAGGCATCGACGATGTAAACGGCGACGGCATTCCCGATATCGGGGTCTTTGCATCGGAACAGTTCAGCGGCAACCTTCAGTGGGCGGCCATCAGCAACGGTTCCGGCCAATATGACGTAAAGTCCATGGTGCTGTTCAACAACTACGACATTAACCGCGACGGACGTACAGACCTCGCCGAAGAAATCCGCAACGGAGCCAACACCTACACACGGCTGCACCACTTCACGCGCGACGGGTCGCTCCTTTCCACACCGATGCTCCTCGTTGCCTATGAAGACTATCAGGGCGACTTCGATGCAGCCTCATGGATGGAAATGAAAGAAGCGGAAGCCGTCAACAAGACACTCGGCTACAATCCGTGGTCGATTCTCACCGGTGCCGCACTCGAACCAAACACCGACCCGACACCGTCGACACTTCCCGATATGGCTCTTGACCTGAACGGCGACGGATATGCCGACCTCGTAGAAGCCGCAACCGGAACACTTTACTACGGAACACCGGAAGGGAAATACGTGGTTTCGACCGTCGGAGGGGCGGCATGTGTGCGCGACCTCAACGACGACGGAGTGTCCGACTATGTGATTTACGGCGGCGAACAGGGTGTGATCAAAACGCTCATCTACCAGGGTGGCGGTGAGTTTAAAGAAACCACACTCATCGACAATCTTGCAGCCGACTCGCCCGTATGGTGCTATGATTTCGACCGAGACGGCGACGTGGACATCCTCGTCACCTTCAGTGCCTACAACACCGACGGCATCACCAGCTACACGCTGTTCTACGAAAATGACGGCAACGGCAATTTTATCCCGCATGAGGACTATGTGGAAAAGGACTACATCTATTCCACTTGCCGCGACATCGACAACGACGGCTACTACGACCTGCTGTTGCTCGAATTGGACGAATCCTATTCGGAAAACTGGCAGCAATACAACATTATCAACGTTCTCGTACGCCGAGGCGGAGCGGGCTTTACCCTCGGAGAAGCTGAAAAGCTGTATTCATTCACCACGAACGAAAACATCTTCGGACTAAAGGACAATATTCCCAACTATACGGTAGAAGCCGAGGACATTGACGGCGACGGCATTGTGGAGATTTGGGTTTCTCACAAATTCATCTCCCGATTCTTCGACGGCGGACAACAGGTGTACTTTCAGGAAGGAGTGCAGACCGCCAACACCGCCCCCAACGCCCCGCAACGTCCGTCAGCGAATTATAACGCCGCTACCGGCAAGCTGAAAATCTCGTGGGGAGAGGCATCGGATTCTCAATCAAGTTCAAAGGACCTGACCTATGCCGTACGCATCGGCTCCACCCCGGGCGGCAGTGATATGGTAAACGGCCACGCCCTTGCCAACGGCACGCGGCGTAACTTTATGGACGGAAACGCCGGAAGCAGTCTGGAAAAGACATTGGATTTACGTTCATGGCCGTCAGGAACCTACTACGTAAGCGTTCAGGCCATCGACCCGAACCATGCCGGCTCGGCATGGAGCGAAGAAATCAGCTTCCGCCACACTTACATTCCTGTCGAGTTTACCCTGTCGTCCACGCAGACATCGACGGCGCTTACCCTCGATATCCACTACACCGTAAGCGACGGAATGACTCACAGCTGGCAGCTCGACGGTGCCGACATCAAGAGCGACAGCAGAGGCCAGATGACCATACAATGGGACAAACCGGGAACAAAGGAAATCATCCACACGATGACCGCTTCCGACGGCACACACGCCACATCACGGCAGACAGTGAGCGTGATGGCCAACTGGCTCGCTTCAAGCGACAACAACCCGTTCTACCGTAACTACTACCCGCAGTTTTTCGACTACGACAATGACGGCCTCGTCGATTTTGTGGCACCAGTAGCGGACAACGCAGGACTTTACCACAACGACGGCAACGGAACATTCAGCAAGGCCAAAGGCATATTCAACCAGGGACTCAGCTTCAGCAAATGCGCATGGGTAGACTGGAACATGGACGGAAAAGCCGATGTCATTTACTACGATTACACGACCCAAAAACACGGTCTGCTACTGAACAACGGCAACGGCAATTTCACCAAACAGTCCAACGTGAACATTTCCGTACCGGAACTTCCCATTGACATCAAAGCCGACTTCAACAATGACGGGCTGGTGGACTTCACGGGCTATGGCCTTTATAGAAACGACGGCGACGGAACGTTCACCTACATAGAGGCCACCGAGCATTCCGACAAATTCCAACGTATTGTCGACTGGGATGCCGACGGTCTGCTGGACTCATACTACCTTTACAGCGACCGCAACAACTATACAGTGCTTACGGTCTACCACAATCTGGGCAATATGAACTTTGAAAAGATTGACGTACCGTTTGAAACGCCTGTTCCGAGAACAGAGTTTGCCGCTCCTACACTGACGGACTTTGACAACGACGGATACTACGACCTGCTCTTCTGGAGAGGAAACGGCAACATCGAAGTGCTGAAAAACGAAGGAAACACAAAATTTGTGTCGGCCTACACCATCCAAACCGGACTGATCGAAACAGCCTCTATTTCCTACGAAGGCGACTACTGCAATTATTCGCTGTTCGACCTCGACAACAACGGATATGAGGACGTGCTTATCACCTCCTACGATGCCAACCGGCAAGACTCGCTCAGCGTCTATGCCGTGTATGTAGATTCGCCCGGCAACTATCGCCAGGGATTCATTTCCGATGCCTGCAAAACCACCAATGCCATTATCGTAAAGACGCTGGAATCGGGCAAAGCCCCTGTCGTAAGTCATTCCCAAGATTACCCGACTGACTTAACCCAAAACAACACGACAGTGGCCAACACACGCCCGCAACCGCCGACAACCGTAGCGGCACGGCAAACTACGAACGGTCTCCACATTGAATGGAGCGCCGCCACCGATGCCGAAACACCGACCAAAAAGCTCCGCTACAACCTGTCGGTCAAGAAGAAAGGTGCAACGGGTGCCAACAGCTACATCATTTCTCCGCTAAACGGTGGAAGCAATGCATCGGGCCCCTACGCAGGAATGCAAGTCAACTCGCCCGACAAATCCTCAACGCACCCCAACTGCTACCATTTTATACGCGCCACTCAATTCGAAATACCTATCGACCGCATGCCGGCAGGTGAGTATGAAATACAGGTACAGACCATTGACCTGTGGGGTGAAACGTCGGATTTTTCAACACCTGTTACAATAAAAATGGAAACGGCACCGCTCATCAGCGCACCGACAATCCTCACCGCAGGACAGACGGCATTAATCAGTTATATCGGCACACGCGATGAAAGCGTCGAGCCGGTGTGGGATTTCGACGGAGCGGATTTCGTCGAAGGCAGCTCGTACGGACCGTACCGCGTGTCATGGAATAACTTCGGCAACAAGACCGTGAGTGTAACCGTTGGCAATGCCCAGTCGTCCACCGTCATCGGCGTTACACGCTGGTACGATGTAGGCTTTGCAATGCCACAAGAGGTTTATTTCAATTCCGAATTCACCATCGCACTGCACGACATACCCAAAACTGCCACCCTACGCTGGGAACTGAGCGGCGAGAACAACGAAGGGGAAGACCTAGAAATAAATGCTGTTGCCGGAGAATCGTCGGCCACCGCACGCATCGTAGGCCACCCGGAACTCACCAACCGCCGCCTGACGCTCTACACCACTATCGACGGCAACGAACAGCAACGCTACCTCGACTTTACCGTACTGCCCGAAATTGAAGCTCCGACGCTTCTGATGGTAGAAAGCGACGGCAACCGAAACGTAGTAACATGGGATGCACAGTCGCTTCCTGAGAGCTGCAACGAAATAATCGTCTACAAGGAAGGTTCCGTGCTGAACGATTTCACGGAAATAGGACGCGCCGGAAAATCAGAAGGACGGTTCACCGACATGACGGCCGACAATACCGTGCGCAGCGAACGCTACGCTATCGCCATGACTCTGGTAGGCGGTGAAACCAGCCGCATGAGCCAACCGCACCAGACGGTGCTGCTCACCATCAACCGCGGTCTCGTTGAAGGCAGCTACAACCTGATTTGGAATCCATATCAAGGCCGAGATATTGCCTCCTACCGCATATTGCGCGGAACCGCTCCCGATGCCCTGCAGGAAATCGCCGTTCTGGCAGGTTCGGCAACAAGTTTCATCGACCAGTCGCCGGGTTCTATGCAGTACTATGCCCTTGAACTCATCCCTGCCGACAATCCGCAACGACAGAAAGCCAACGCACAGGACATGACGGACGGCGGAGTTCGCAGTAATGTAGTTTACGCAGGCAATGCCGCAAATATCGACTATGTGACCGACCTGCGAATCGTTTCGCTCCAAGGCAACACATCCATTACCGAGGACCAGCCGGCGGCATATCTGTATGCCGAAATTCTTCCGCTGTCGGCCGACTACCAGCGCGTGGTTTGGGAAGTTATTGACGGGTCGGAACTGGCTGCCGTAAATTCCTACGGCGTTGTGACGGCACTGCCCAACACCACCGGCGGCTATGCCACAATAAAGGCAAGCACCACCGACGGAAGCGGAACGGAGGCAACGATACAGTTATGGATTGACCCGAAGGAAAATTCAGGAATGGAAAGCACCGCAGCCGACGACATCTATCTGAACGCCTGGCCGCTACCTGCCGACAACGTTCTGCATCTGTCAGCATCCAGCGAAATCGAGCAACTGTGGCTATATAATTCATCAGGCACATTGGTAAAAGGCATCACGCAACCCGGCATTACGCAAATCAACACGGGCGGCCTGCCGACCGGACTCTACATCCTGCGTGTCAGAATGCACGGCGGAAACGAAGCCCTGATGAAAGTTTTGAAGAAATAAAACGCCATCTCCCTACAACAAAATCCGGCCCACGCAACCGCGAGGCCGGATTTTATTTTAAACCCAAATCGGTCATTAGACTTTATGGTGGATTTCGTGCTGCTGTCAGGCAGATTGATTTCTGTCTTTGTCGAAGATGTAGCGGGCTACATCGAGAAAAAGCAGGAAACACGAAGAAACCGTCAATAATAAAAGATTTCTACAATTCAACTAACGACTGTTTACGAGTATAGGCTCCGACCGCACCGGTTCCGTTTACCATATTTGTCGGAACTACTACACCTTCCATGTATTCATCACGATGCTCTGTTTCTTCATAAGCACGATCATAGATTTCCACTGCTTTCAAATAGTCATAAAGTCCTTTGCTCAAAGCCTGCAACTCTACAACAATACGCTTTTCCGAAAAGTCCTTAAACGGAAAATAATTGGCCTGTATCCGTGATTCTATTTTAAACGTGTATTCTTTTCCGTCAAAATACCTGTCATCAAAAATGTTAGAAAAATAAGCGGGCAAAGCAGATGTTTCGCGATACAACCTTTCGTCGTAGAACACAATGTCACCCGACGTAAACCTATTCTGAACAACTTTCAAAGCACCGTCACTAAAACCTTCACTTCTCACTTTCAGTCGATAATAATTGTCACCGGGCAAATCTGTAATTTTCACGGTTATGACTGCCAACGTATCTGAATCATACGTCTGAAAAGATGATGAAACGTCACCATTTTCAATATCATCAAACACCTTTTCTATCGACAATATCTCCATTTTCGGCTCGGCAGGCACCTGAAATTCGCAATATGTACTTCTCAGTCCGTCCGATTCCACCGACACCTCCACATGGTCAAGCGGACGTGCTCGGCTATCACTTATAAAACGACGCACTGCTGCATCGTATACAGCCGTCGACTCTTTCCCGTTGACAATAATGCGCACATCAGCATCAGGCAACAAAGATTCTTCACCCATCTGTTCACCCAACGTAATAAAGTATAAATGTGTTTTCGACACCATTATCTGCATCGAAGTGTCGGGCGACATAATGCCGAACACACTTATGTCGGCCGGCAAATCCTGCTGTTTTAATGTCAAATCTATTTCACATGACATCACCGCAAGCATCATCAAAAATAAAAAGACCGCATATCTGTTTATTCGTTTCATCATCTTCAAAATTTAAGAGTATAGGTAAATGACGGCATAAACGGGAAAATACAAATGCCTTTCAGTACCGGGCGTTTGTCCTCATATCCTATATAGACATTTGATATATTCATCCGGTTGTAGACATTGTAAAGTGTTACATTGAAATCGCTTTCTCCCCAGCCATGACTGAGAATATAGGAGACACTGAAGTCAAGCCGATGAACCGGCGGCAACCGATAATTATTACGTTCCGACACATATATCCGCAGCACATCCTTGCCAGAAACCGACGACCATTCCGAATTTCCGTCCGTATAGTCTTCCATGTTACCACCAAAAGCGGCTATGGACGCTATCGTTCCACATCGTCCAGTCTGATAAGTCCAAGAGGTAGACACCTTCCATCCCGAAGGGAAACGGTGACTGACAAACATATTGAAATTATGCCGCCGGTCATTCATGGCATAGAACTCATCGCCATTATTAACCACATTTCCGTCACGGTCAAACTTACGCAATGCTTTTGACCAAGTATAGGAAATCCAACCATCTGTATTTTCCGACTGTCTGCGCAACAGCACCTCTGCTCCAAAAGAACGTCCGTTGCCAACAGCTACCTGCTTCTCCCAGTTGTCGGCGCCTGCCATGTATCCGGCACCATCACGATACTCCAATAGATTTTTCATGTTTTTGTAGTAGCCTTCGAGCATAAAAGTCAAGTCAAAAGGCAAGTCATAGCTATAGCCTATTGCCCATTGGTCAGCTTTCATCAACGGAATATTTTCAGTAATAGGAACCCAAAGGTCAGTTGCAAAAAGCAAATTGTTTGTATTTAACCGATGCAAGTTTTGGGACACGCGTGAATAGGAGGCTTTCAGAGCCATGCCGTCACTCAGCAGCCAACGGAGTGATACTCGAGGCTCCAACAGTTGATAGTTTTTTCCGTCAGTTGCTGCAAGTGTGTAGCGCAACCCCAGATTAGCTTTCAACCACGACGTTATTGCCCAATCATCCTCTGCATAAGCCGCTACCATTGTTACCCGGCGCACTTCCCCCATTTGTCCACTATTCACATCGATCGTTTCCGTCCCTTTGTCCCATTCATATTCACGCATATAGGTATCTATTACAGGTTCAAATTTCTGATACGACAGTTTTGCTCCCCAACGAAGTGTATGACTGTCATTGCAGAAGAAGCGGAAATCCGTCGCAAATGCCCAGTCGTTTATTTCCGACCGATTGCCGATGGAAGTAATGAAGCTGTCTTCCGACTTCTTCCTCCAGACAACTCCCCCATCATCGTCTTCCTTCTTTTCAAAAATTTCTTCCCGCTCTTCGGTAACATGACCGATTTTATAATAATATCTGCTAAAGCTCAAATTACTATTTATCAACAGTCTTTCATTCGACTGGTGAGTCCAATACAAACTGGAGACAATGTTTCCCCAACGGTTTTCCGAACGGTTGTCCTGTGTATTAATTTTCTTTTCATCATCTTTCAAATATGTTTGACTGTCGGTATTTGGCGACTCGTCACATACGTCATTTCCAAGATAAAATACTGCCGACAATTTGTCTCGACTGGAAAATTTATGCACTATCTTTGCCGAAATATCATAATAATCCATATTTGCATAAGGATTCAACGCATCAGGATGAAGGTACATATCTTTCAGTATCGGCATCATGATGAAGTCAAAATAAGAAAAGCGCATTCCAACATTGAACGATGTATGCCCTTTCCACAATGGACCTTCAGCCTGCACTCTCGACGACAGCATACCCAGAGACACCGTCCCATGATAATCATAAAAATCACCTTCTTTTATGCCGACATCAATCACGCTCGAAAGGCGGGAGCCATAACGGGCCGGGAAAGCTCCGCTGTAAAATGTCACATTGTCAATCATATCACTGTTCAAGGCCGAAACAAAGCCTTTAAGATGCTCTGCATTGTAAAGCGTGGAACCGTCAAGTGTAATTAGATTTTGGTCAATATTGCCGCCTCTGACATAAATGCCGGCCTGCCCTTCGTTAGCGGTAGTCACGCCGGGAAGTTTCTGCAAACCTTTCAATACGTCGGGCTCTCCAAGGTACGAAGGTATGCTCTTGATTTCAGACACGGAAAGCGATACGGCACTCATCTGCGAAGAAGATGTGCCGACATCGTCCCGACTGCCGTAGACCGTCACGTTCGGCAGCAGATTATCCTTTTCGAGACAAAATTCTACAAACAAGGTATCGTTTCCAACAATCAAAGATTCCTGCCGGAAACCGGTATAACTGGCTGTCAGGTCAAACGGAGCCTCCCCGAAAAGTCGTAAAGAGAATTTTCCAATGGTATCCGTAATGCAACCGACTTTCGAATCCCGGTCAATAACCGTTGCCCCGACAAGGGGCTGACGCGTATCGGCATCCAGAACATGTCCGCTGAGCACCACAACCTGACCCCAGACCTGCACAAGACAAGATAACAAGAGAAACAACACAAAAATTCGTCGCATTTTCTGACATTTAAGGTTATATTAATGCCCGAATAGTTGAAAAAAGGAATAGACCACACATTAAGATTAGGAAATTTCTGCCCATGATTTCATGTTTTAAGGTTTATTTTGCGTAAATATAGCAAAAAATCACGACTACTACAAGCAGAAACACCATAAAAATTCACGCTCAAGACGTTCCCTTAACAATTACAAATCACCACAAACCATCGGGAAAGCTTAAAGCTAACCCCTTCCTGCAATCGAATCGAGGAAACCGTCGATAGTAGGCGAAAGGAACTGATAGCCGGCTTCGAGCAGGCGTTTCGGACGGACTCGCTGGCCGTCGACCACCACTTCGGCAGCTTCGCCCAACACCATCCGTACCACAAACTGCGGAATAGGCAAGGAAAGCAACAGCCGGCGGTGACGCTTCACGGCATCGGTAAACTCCCGCTGCGTAATCAGTTGGGGAGCTGTCAGATTATAATAACCTTTGGCATCGTCCGATTCCAGCAGAAACAGAATGGAGCGGCAAACATCGCGAATGTCAATCCACGGGAAAGGCTGCTGTCCACGCCCGATAGTCATGGCTACGGCAAAACGCGACAAACGGTTTGCTCGGGCAAAATAACCGCCGTCCTTGCCCATGACAAGTCCAAGACGGACAATCACCACACGCGCATTCTTCATCGCATTGACAGCTTCCAGTTCCCAGAAATTGCACAAGTCGGCAAGGAATCCCTGTCCACGTTCGATGGAATACTCATCGTGTTCGCCCTCCGTCGAATAGTAGCCCACAGCCGAAGCCGAAACCAATATTTTCCGGCTGTCCGCCTGCCGGATGGCCTTAACGAGCCGGGTGGTCAGCGCAATGCGGCTACTATAAAGCAGTTCTTTATAGGAATCGGTCCAACGGTGTGCGATAGGAGCGCCGGCAAGGTTCACCACCGCATCCGCCCGATTGACAGCAGCAAGCAACTGCGACTCCGCCCTATCGGTAAAAAATGCCCGACCCAGCGGAATGACCGTATGCCCGTTGGCCACAAGGAATTTTGTCAAATGGGAGCCGACAAACCCCGTTGCTCCCGTAATTGCTACTTTCATTGCCTGTCTGTCTTTTCTCAGTAAACACCCCATATCAGCGAATGTTCACAAAAAAGCGAACAATTCGCCGTTTGGGATGCAACAGGTTATCCTCTCATCTTGAGAAAAACCTGAAAACTGCGTTTTCGTTTGTCTCAGCGGCCACCTTTGCGTATCTTTGTAGAAGATAGGAGGCGGTTTGGGATAATCCGTATATCTTGACAGAAGAACAAAAGAACATATTTTAAAATTGACAGGAGGGAAAAATTTTGTTCTTCTATCTATTAACCTTTATGTATCTTTACATTAAATAGGATACGCCTCGGCAGAAACAAATCTGAAAACTACGTTTTCGATTTGCCTCTGCCCTCGACTTTCACTATCTTTGTAGAAGATAGGATGCGGCTCGGGATAGCCAAACTTGAAAACTTCATTTTCTTTTGTCTCTCCACTCACCTTTCACTATCTTTGTAGAAGATAGGATGCGTCTTAGCATAAAACTCAAACAAGTTTGGTTTTCTGCCTTCGACTTTCACTATCTTTGCCTATACAATTCTGTACGATGAAGATTTCTGAACTTTGCGATATGCTTAACACGCCGGCGCGTGTGGCTGCATTGGACGACGCTGTCAAGAGCAGAAAAATTAAAAGCATTGCGCTGAACGGTCTTGTCGGTTCGGCGCCTGCTGTCGTGTTCTCACGCCTGCCGAAAATGTCGCAGCCCTATCTGATTGTGGCCAACGACCTTGACGAAGCCGGCTATCTCTACAATGATCTTTGCCAAATCAACGGCGACGAACAGGTACTGCTGTTCCCGTCGGGCTACAAGCGCAACATCAAATACGGTCAGGAAGACCCGCCTTCGCAGATTCTACGCGCGGAAGTGCTCAACCGTTGGGACGACAAGCGCACACGCTGGGTGGTGACCTATCCGGAAGCCCTTGCCGAAAAGGTGGCTTCGAAAAAGGAAGTAAGCGAAAGTACGCTCCATTTCCGGCGCGGCGGAACAGCCGACCTGACGGAAACGGAGAGGAAGTTGCGTGAATTCGGTTTTCAGGAGGTGGACTATGTCTACGAACCGGGGCAATTTGCCATCCGCGGCTCCATTCTCGATATTTTTTCCTTTGCCAACGAACTGCCTTACCGTCTCGACTTCTTCGGCGACGACATTGAAAGTATCCGTACCTTCAATATCGAAACACAGCTCTCGGAACAGCAGATCGACGACATTTGCGTGGTCAACAACGTCAGCAGCAATTCCGCTTCCAACGAGTCGCTGCTCCACTTCATCGGCAAGGACACCCTGCTGATTTTCCACGACAAGGAATGGCTGCGCCAGCGTATCCGTGCAGTGGCCTCGGAAACCATATCGGAAAGTGCCGTCATTGCCCGCGAAGGCGACATGAACGCCATGCGCAACGTGGTAGATGCCGATGTGTTCAGTGCAGCAATGGATTCGTTCCGCCACATCGACTATGCGGTCAGCAACCGTGGCGACTACGATGCAGCTTTTTCGTTCAGCACCTCGCTGCAAGGCGTGTTCCACAAGAATTTCGACATCATCAGCCAGTCGTTCAAGGACTTTGAAAAGGACGGCTACAAAATATACATACTTTCGGACAACGAGCCGCAGTTCGAACGCCTGCGGGTGATATTCAAGGACCGCGGCGACGAAATCCCGTTCGAGCCCGTGCTGAAAACCCTGCATGAAGGCTACGTCGACAACGACCTGAAAGCGTGCATCTTCACCGACCACCAGATTTTCGAACGTTTCCACAAATATACGCTCAAGAGCGACCGTGTGCGTTCGGGCAAACTCGCCCTTTCGCTGAAAGAACTGTCGCAGATTGAAGTGGGCGACTACATTGTGCACGTCGACCACGGTGTCGGCAAGTTCGGCGGACTGGTGCGCACGAACGTCAACGGCAAGATGCAGGAAATGATAAAGCTCACCTATTCGAACGACGACAAGGTGTTCGTTTCCATCCACTCGCTCCACAAACTGGCCAAATACCGCGGCAAAGAAGGCGAAATGCCACGCCTCAACAAACTCGGTTCCGGAGCATGGAACAAGCTGAAGGAACGCACCAAGAGCAAGCTGAAGGACATTGCGCGCGACCTCATCCGCCTCTATGCGGCACGCCGCAACGAAAAAGGCTTTGCCTTCTCGCCCGACAGCTATCTGCAAAAGGAGCTGGAAGCCTCGTTCATCTATGAAGACACGCCCGACCAGTTGAAAGCCACGCAAGCAGTGAAAGCCGACATGGAAAGCGACCGTCCGATGGACCGTCTCGTATGCGGCGACGTAGGCTTCGGGAAAACGGAAGTGGCCATACGCGCCGCCTTCAAAGCGGCTACCGACGGAAAACAAACTGCCGTACTCGTTCCGACCACCGTGCTGGCCTACCAGCATTTCAACACCTTTACGCAACGATTGAAGGATTTCCCTGTGAAAGTGGACTATCTGAGCCGTGCCCGCCGGCCGAAGGATGTGAAACGCATCATTCAGGAACTGGCGGAAGGAAAAATCGACATCCTCATCGGCACGCACAAGCTGATTGGGAAAGAGGTTAAATTCAAGGATCTCGGCCTGCTCATCGTCGACGAAGAGCAGAAATTCGGTGTCAGCGTTAAGGAAAAACTGAAACAGATGAAAGTGAACGTCGACACGCTTACGATGTCGGCTACCCCTATACCGCGCACGCTCCAGTTCTCGCTGATGGGCGCACGCGACCTCAGTGCCATCAACACGCCGCCGCCCAACCGCTATCCGATTATAACGACGGTAACGGCACTCGACGACGACATTCTGCGTGAAGCCGTCAACTTCGAACTGTCGCGCGGCGGACAGGTGTTCATTGTCAACAACCGCATCGAGCAGTTGTTTGAACTTGAAAATCAGGTACGCCGCCTCGTACCCGACGCACGCACCGTCATCGGTCACGGACAGATGGCTTCCGACAAGCTCGAAAAGACAATCATGGACTTTGCCGCACACGAATACGACGTGCTGCTGGCCACGACCATCATAGAGTCGGGCATCGACATGCCGAACGTGAACACTATCATCATCAACAACGCGCAGAACTTCGGACTGAGCGAACTCCACCAGTTGCGCGGACGTGTGGGCCGCAGCAACCGCAAGGCATTCTGCTATCTGCTTGTGCCGCCCCATATTCCGCTCTCGCCCGTATCGCGCCGACGTCTGCAAGCCATCGAAAGTTTCTCCGACCTCGGCAGCGGAATCCACATCGCCATGCAGGACCTCGACATCCGCGGAGCCGGTAACCTGCTTGGCGCCGAACAGAGCGGCTTCATCGCCGACCTCGGCTACGAGACCTATCAGAAAATCCTGCGCGAAGCCGTATTGGAATTAAAGACCGAGGAATTTGCCGACACCTTCGCCGACGAACACAGCGAAGACGACAAGGCATACGTTTCCGACTGTACTATCGAAAGCGACCTTGAAATTCTTTTCCCCGCAACCTTTGTGCCGCAGGAAAGCGAACGAATCCTGCTCTATCAGGAACTCGACAACATGGAGCGCGAAGCCGACGTACAGGCATTCTGCAAACGGCTGGAAGACCGCTTCGGAAAAATTCCGCACGAAGCGCGCGAGCTGATACTCATCGTGTCGCTCCGACGACTCGCCCGTTCATTAGGTATCGAAAAAATCAACCTGAAACAGGGCAAAATGATACTCTATTTCGTGCCGGGCGACAACGTGGCCTACTACCAGTCGGCAGCGTTCGGACGCATTCTCAACTATTGGCAACAGAATTCGAAACGAAGCCAGCTGCGTGAGAACGACTCGAAACGCTCCATGGTCATCGACCGCGTCGGAAGCGTGCATGAAGCCGTTGACATATTGAAAGCCATCACTCAATTACCAACCATTTAACCATACCGCTATGGGACTAATCATCGGCATTGACGCCGGAGGAAGCACGACAAAAATTGTGGGCATCAACGCCAACCGCGAAATCATCGCACCGATTTTCATCAAGGCCGGCGACCCCGTCACGTCGCTTTTCGGAGCATTCGGAAAGTTTCTCCACAACAACGGACTGCAACTTTCCGACATTGAACACATACGGATTACCGGCGTGGGCAGCGCCTACATCGAAACGCCAATCTACGGCATACCGACCACGCACGTCGACGAATTCACAGCCGACGGACTCGGTGCGGGCAAAACCACCGCACTGAAACGCTACATCGTTGTCAGCATGGGAACGGGCACCTCGTTCGTGCAAATCGACGAAAAAGGCATCCGCCACATCGGCGGCATCGGTTTGGGCGGCGGCTCGCTTGTCGGACTGGCCAAACTGACGCTAAACACCGGCGACATCCACCAAATCATCGAAATGGCGGAAAGCGGCAACGAAGCGAACGTAAATCTGCAAATCGGCGACATCACCAACTGCCAGTTGCCGAATCTGCCGATGAACGCCACCGCCTCGCTGTTTGGTAAAGTGAGCGACAACGTGTCGCCCAACGACATTGCTCTCGGCATCATCTATGCCGTACTGCAAACCATCGGAGCATCGGCCGTGCTCGCCTCGCTCAACAGTCAAATCCGCGATTTTGTGCTGATTGGCAATCTTGCCCGACTGCCGCAATGCAAACGCGTGTTCGACGAGTTGGCACAACTTTACGGCGTACAGTTCCACATCCCCGAATACGCAGAATTCAGCACTGCCATCGGCGCCGCTCTCTCTCATTTCCAAGACTAAAACAACAGCACAATGAAAAACAACCTGCTTTCCGAATCACTCGTCTACTCTGGCAACAGCCTTACGCCCACCCATTTCCATCTGTGCAGCTACAACAGGACAGACACCAAGGAAATGTCGACCGACGACATTCCGACACTGCTGTCGGCACTCGACAACAACGGCATCAACTGGCTTCAAGTGCACGGCCTGAAAGACACCGACAAGATAGAAACCGTATGCAACCACCTGGGCATTTCGTTCCTGACCATTCAGGACATTCTTAACGTGCGCCACCCGATGAAAGTGGAGGACTACGGCAGCTACATGGTAGCCATCCTGCGGTATTTCATCCCGTCGGCGGACCCTTATGAGGAATTGGAAGAGCAGAACATTTCACTGGTACTCGGAAAGAATTATGTGCTCGTTTTTCTGGAAAATGAAAACAATTTCTTCTGCGGAGTCAAAAAAGCAATTGCCAATAATGTGCTGCGCATACGCGAACGCCACACCGACTATCTGTTCAGCGTACTGCTCAACGGCATCATCACCGACTATGTGTCGAAAGCCACACTTATCGACGACCGTCTGGAGGACCTCGGCAGCGAACTGATGTCCAACCGTGCCTCACGCGACATGGGAAACTCCCTGCAGGCACTTCGCCGACAGTACATCCAGCTCCGCCAGGGACTGGCTCCGCTCCGCGAACAGTACAACATTCTTCTACGTTCCGACAACCCGCTGCTTCACCGCGAAACCCGCCCGTTTTTCAACGATGTGAACGACCACCTTTCACTCACGTTCCAGACTTTGGAAATATGCCGCGAAACATTCGCATCGCTCACCGACCTATATATCTCGAACAACGACATGCGGATGAACGCCATCATGAAACGCCTCACCGTCGTGTCGACCATCTTCATTCCGCTCACCTTCCTGGTGGGTGTATGGGGCATGAACTTCAAGTTTATGCCGGAACTCGACTGGCGTTATGGCTATCTCTTTGCCTGGGGCATCATGGTTGTCACAGCCGTCATCATCACCCTCTACTTCCGTGGCAAAAAGTGGAATTGACAAACAAAACGCAGGGACAACGGAACCTCTCCCGCCATCCCCGCGCCTGTTTTTTTGCATTCTATGCAAAATGTGAATCTATTGACTACTCACCGTTATCACAATTCATCTTTTCTCTGAAATCGCCTCAAACGTTCCAGATAAGATTGCTTGTACATGCGCTTGGTTTTTTCATCCAAGAATGAATTTTCTATTAATTCATAGACCTTTGGTTGCTCTGTAGCAAACAACGCTATGATTGACATCATCTTTTTAGGTAATACGCCTATACGTTTCCCAAATGTTATAAAATCATCTTGACAGGGATGTCCTGTTCTGGCATAAACATCCGAATATTTACTTGTAGGAATCAGTCCGTCCTGTAAGGCAAAATCACCATCATCAATATGGATAGACGTATTCATCAAATCGTATGCCGGAGTCAATACATAGTCACCCCTTAAAAAGCCAATTTTTGCGAGATATTGTTCTGACACATTATCTC
>ENA-OVGB01001167-OVGB01001167.1-human-gut-metagenome-genome-assembly--contig:-NODE-1167-length-24870-cov-3.872658_pt1 | contig 24870 bp, 19 predicted proteins | sample MGYA00237767_ERZ505413 | MGnify/ENA primary metagenome ERZ505413 (study PRJEB26158, sample SAMN06016410) | human gut metagenome | biome: human gut; feature: ankylosing spondylitis patient; material...
AAGCCGTTCCAGTTCCCCTGGTGGGCCATCGTCATCCCGTTTTGCATCGGGATGTGGCCTGTCGGCATCGCCTTTATCATCATGAACAAGCTGATGAAAGAGGGCAAGATGGCCGACTTGGAGGAGCGTGCCCGACAGCGGACGTCCCAGTTTACCCATACCTCCCGCACCACGACCGAATCGGACGGCCGGACCGTTTACGAGGCCCAGTTCCGCCGCGTGGACGAGAGCGGAACGTCCACCAGCCGGAACGCGGACGCAAACACCCCCATTTATGGCCGCAGCGTCCCGCCGCAATCGACTGTGGAGGCCACCGAAAAGCAGGGCAAAAAGTCCGGTGCCGCCACGGCCCTGACCGTTGCGGGCGTTGCGCTGCTGATCTGCGCGCTGATCGCCCTGCCGGATGGCATCTTCTGGCTGCCTGATGCGCTGGCCGAGGGCGGCTACTACTGGCGCTGGCTCATCGAGGACAGCATGCCGATGCTGATTGCGGCGGCGGGCGGCATCGGCTGCCTGTTCGGCGCCCACAAGCTGCGCACCGGCAACCGACTGCGCAAAAAAATCGCCAATATCGTCGGTGATTCGCAGTATATGTACATCGAGGACATTGCCGCTGCCATCCCCTGCGGCTATGACAAGTGCCGCAAGCACCTGGAAAACTGCATCGATGCCGGTGTCTTTGGCCCGGACGCCTACCTGGATATGAAGCGCCGCTGCCTGGTGGTCAAGGGCAAAGCCCCCGAAACGACTGCCCCCAAGGCCCCCGCCAAAACGCAGGAGACCCAGGCCCAAACGGCCAAAGAGGCCGCGCAGACCAAGGACCGGTACCAGAAGATCCTGGACGAACTGCGCCGCGTCAACGATGCCATCCCCGACGAGGAGATGAGCGACAAGATCAGCCGTCTGGAGGCTGTCTCGGCCAAAATTTTTGAGCAGGCCAAAACCGACCCCGACAAGCTGCCCCGCATGCGCAAGTTCATGGACTACTACCTGCCCACCTCGCTGAAGCTGCTGCAAACCTACGCTGAGCTGGATTCCCAGGGCGTCGAGGGCGAGAACATCACCGAGTCCAAACACCGCATTGAGCAGACGATGGACACGCTGGTGCATGCCTTTGAGACCCAGCTGGACCAGCTGTTTGCCGCCGATGCCATGGACATCAGCGCCGACATCGACGTGATGCAGAACATGCTGCGCGCAGACGGCCTGACCGGGGATACCCCCTTTAAACAGTAACGGCAGCCCTGCGCCCGCCGCCCTATGGGCGCAAAGCGGCGCGGCCCGCCCCAAAAAATCAAAACTTTACTAGGAGCCATTTTTCCATGCAAGGTAAAACCACCGCCCAGCTGCGCGGCAGCTGGCACAAATTTTCCAAGTACCGGCCGCTGATCCGCGAGCTGGTCACCCGCGACCTCAAGGTAAAATACCGCCGCAGCTTCCTCGGCTATGTGTGGAGCATCCTGAACCCCCTGCTGATGATGCTGCTGCAAAGCATCATCTTTTCGTACATGTTCCGCAACGATATCCCAAACTTCCCGCTTTACCTGATCTGCGGCAACACCTTGTTTACCTTTTTCAATGAGACCACCAGCATGGGCCTGACTTCTGTTATCCAGAACGCCCCGCTGATCAAAAAGGTGTACATTCCCAAGTTCATCTTCCCCGTCAGCCAGGCGGTTTCCCGCTTTGTCACCATGCTGTTCAGCTTTGGTGCGGTTCTGCTGGTCATGATCTTTACCCGTGCCACCTTCTATTGGACCATCTTTTTGAGCTGGCTGCCGCTGGTGCTGCTCTTCTTTTTCAGCTGCGGGCTGGGGCTGCTGCTTTCCGCGCTGGCGGTGTATTTCCGTGATATGATGCACCTGTACAGTATCCTTACCATGGGTTGGATGTACGCCACCCCGCTGTTCTACCCCATCACCGCCCTGCCGGAAACCCTGCAGAAACTGCTGAAGCTGAACCCGCTGTACCACTATATCAACTGTATGCGGTGCCTGGTCATGTACGGCACGGTGCCCGGCCCCAACACCTGGTTTGCCTGCATCGTCTGTGCTGTGGGCGTGATGGTGGTAGGCCTGGCGGCTTTCCGCAAACTGCAGCGCAACTTTATTCTGTATCTGTAAGGAGTTCCCCCTATGCCCATCATTCAGGTGGATAACGTCTCGATGCGGTTCAACCTGGCACAGGAAAAGACCGAGACGCTGAAAGAATACACCGTAAAACTGCTGAAACATCAGCTTTTCTTTAACGAGTTCTACGCTTTGCAGGACGTGTCCTTCTCCATCGAGCCCGGCGAATCTGTCGCGCTCATCGGCCGCAACGGCAGCGGCAAAAGCACGATGCTCAAACTTATCGCCGGTGTGATGTATCCGTCCAAAGGTTCGGTGCGGGTCAATGGTGAGATCGCCCCGCTGATCGAGTTGGGCGCCGGGTTCGATATGGAGCTGACCGCCCGCGAGAACGTTTACCTCAACGGCGCCGTCCTGGGGCACGACCGTGCCTATATGGACGAGCACTTCAAGAACATCATCGACTTTGCCGAACTGTGGGATTTTGTCGATGTGCCGGTGAAAAACTACTCTTCCGGCATGATCGCCCGCTTGGGCTTCTCCATCGCTACCGAGGTGCGGGCCGACATTCTGGCCTGCGACGAAATTTTGTCGGTGGGTGACTTTATGTTCCAGCAGAAATGCCACGACCGCATGGAACAGATGCTTTCCGGCGGTACGACGCTGCTTTTCGTCAGCCACGACATCAACCAGGTCAAGCAGCTCTGCAAGCGCGCTATCTGGATCGACCATGGCCACCTGCGGGGGGACGGCCCCTCGGCTGAAGTGTGCGATGCTTACGTGGCCGCCATGCAGCGCGGGGAATGAAAGGAACGCTATGCTGAATAAAAAACAGAATATTCTGCGCGAAACTTTGACAGTGGTGCTGCTGCTGGCAAGCGTTGCGCTGGCGGAATACTGGTTTTTCCAGCTCTGGCGGCTGGATTGGAAGGTGCCCATGCTCTACGGCGGCGACGGTATCTACTGGGTGGGCCAGATCCAGCGCAGCTTTGGCGAGCTGACCGGCTCCCTGGGGTGGCCGTTCTACCAGGCCCCCAGCCCCTACGAGCCGAATTATGACCTTGTCTACGACATTTTTGTGGCCTTTGTGGGCCTGTTTACCAAGGATACCGGCACGGTGTTCAACCTGTACATCCTGGTTATCCCCTTTGCCAATGCGCTGGCCGGGTACACGGTATTCCGCATGGTGGGCATGCGCCGGTGGCTGTCCTACGGCTTCGGCATGACCTTCGGCCTGTGTGCCTATGTGCAGCAGCGCCTGGGCGGCCACATGATGCTGGCCGCCGTGGAGTTTGTGCCGTTCTCGGTCCTGCTCTGCCTCTGGTGCGCAGAGGACCCCAATTTTAACAAGCCCGGCAAAGGCTTCTTCAAAAACAAACGCAACTGGCTGGCTCTGGCTATGGCCTGGGGCATCGCCAACAACGGTGCGGCCTACTACCCGTACTTTACCTGCTTTTTCCTCTGCGTTACGGCCCTCTGCCTGATGCTGCGTGACCACGCCTGGAAGCCCGCCGTGCCCTGCCTGGTCACCATCGGCGAGATCGTCGCCTGGATGGTGCCGGATTTCTTCCCCATGGTGCTGGGCAAGCTGGTGGGGGTTGGCAGCACCATCACCAACGGCGTCTACCGCAGCCCGGTGGGTGCGGACATCTACAGCCTGCGCATCAGCAGTTTGCTGCTTTCGCCCAACGGCTTTGGCATCGGCAAGCTGACGCGGTGGATCCAGCGCTACTTCCAGATCCTCTCCACCGACGAAGGCCCCATGTACAACGAGAACAGCTACGGCTATCTCGGCATCATGGGCATCATCGGATTTTTGTTTCTGATCCTGATGCTGCTGCGTAACTGGGATTGGAAGGCCGGCCGCACCGAGCGCCCCGAACTGGGCGACCGTGTCTGGCTGCTCAGCCGGCTGAACGTTATGGCGCTGCTGCTGGCCACCCTGGCCGGCTTTGGCAGCATCATCGGCATTTTTATCCGCTTCATCCGCGGGTACAACCGCATCAGCCCGTACATTATCTTCTTTGCGCTGCTCACCATGGGCCTTACAGCAGAAAAGTGGCTGACCCAGCGCACCGGCAAATCCAGGGCGGCCTTTGCCGCGGTGCTGGCGGTGCTGCTGGTCTTCGGCTTCTGGGAGCAGCAGGGCCTTTACAATCCTAAGTACGAATCCGTACAGGAGACCTGGCAGCAGGACGAGGACTTTATGGCCGAGGTCGAGTCGGCGGCAGGGGAGGGCGCTATGATCTTCCAGCTGCCCTACATGAAGAACTTCGAGAACGGCCCCCAGAATAAAATGTGGGACTACACGCTGCTGCGCGGCCCGCTGCACAGCAAAACACTGAAATTCAGCTACGGCGCAGGCTACGGCACCGAGAACGACAACTGGTACAAGGCGACCAGCGAGCTGGAGCCGGAGGCCATGGTGGCCGAACTGCGCGCCCAGGGCATGGCGGGCATCTACCTGGACCTGGACGGCTACACCGAGGAAGAACAGCAGCCCACCCTGCAGGCGCTGATCGACGCCGCGGGCTGTGACGAAAGCGATGTCATCATCAGCGAGGGCGGCACCCTGTGCTACATCCCGCTGGGGAAAGGATGACCGATGGAGCGTAACAACCTCAAAAAAATTACCGGGAGCCGCTGGTTTTTGCCCGTGGTCTGCGCGGTGTCCTTCGTGTTCGGGTGGTGGTATCTCAGCATCACCACCTGCGCACCCTTGGGCGGCGATGACGAGATCATCAACCTGCAAAACTACTACTACATCACCCACACTCCCTGGTGGCAGGTGGTGTTGACTCACGCCAAGGAAATGCGGGCATTGACTTTGACAAGGAGACCGTCACCCGGCAGGAAATTTTGAACCAGCTGGCCCTGCAAAGCCCCCGTTTCCGGCCGTTTTCCTCGCCGCCGGTCCGCTCTCTCAACAGCTGGTTCCTGGGCGATCTGGTGGTCTACCGGCTGTACATCCTGGCCTGGACCTATGCGGACATCGCCGTGACGGCCTGGCTGACCGCCAAGGCCACCCACAGCAAAAAGCTGGGTGCGCTGGCGTTCTGCCTGCTGCCCATGATGTTCTCCCTCTGGCAGGACGCCACGGGCAACAGCATGTACTCCTACGGCGCGCTGGCCCAAAGTACGCTGCTGCCGGTGCTGCTGGCGGGCCTGTGCATGCTGCGCTGGCAGGATACCCACCATATGCGGTGGGCGGTGCTGTCGGCTTTCTTCATGTTCATGGCCTGCGGCACCTTTGAAATCGGCTTTACCTACATTGCGGCGCTGTTCGGCTTCGCATGGCTCTACACCGGCTCCGGCAAGATACCCCCTGCCCTGCGCCTTTGTTTGGCACCGCTGGCGGGCGAAATCATCAGCTTCGGCTTCAATATGGGCTCGCGGGCGGTCAATGCCATGCACGATACCGGCGCAACGGACATCGGCGGCATTTCCCCCAACTTTGATCTGCCGCTGGTGCTGCGCACCTGGGCGATGCAGATGTCGGCGGGGTTCCCCCTCAACGCCATGATCTTTGGCAAAATCAAACCCAGCAACGTGCAGCCCTCGGATGTTATCTGCGGCATTGCGCTGGCAATTTGCGTGGTGGCGGCACTGGCTGTGCTGGACCGTCTGCCCACCCGCAAGGAAAACCTGCTGCTGTTTTTGACGGGGCTGGCACTGCTGTCTGCGCCGTCCTTACTGATTGGCCTTTCGCCCAAATATCAGGACGGCATCAACGTGGATTGGCGCCATGGCTACATCCCCCAGACCGTCGAGTCCTTCGGCGTGGGCCTGATGGCTGTCGCCGTGTTCGTGGTGCTGCTGCGCTTTGTGCGCGGCAAAAACTGGTGGCCGAAGCTGCGCCCCGTGTGCAGTATGCTGCTGGCAGCGGGCATGGCCTTCTCGGTGGTATGGCAGCGCTCGGCGGCCCGCTCCTATGAGAAAGGCGGCCGCGCTTATACGGTATTTGCCGAGGGCGTAGAGGCCGGTCTGGCCGATGCTGCCGGCACCGAAACGCCTGTCGTGACCGATTACCCCGTCTGGGGTGGCGACCTGGGGGCGGAAAACGCCTTCTTCCTGCGCTATGCCGATACCGACACCAACGCCCACAGCCTGGCTCTCTGGCGCGCCGAAAGCCATGATGAGGCAACCGTCTGCCGCTTAGGCTTTGCCCTAGGCAGCGATAAGCGCACCGATATTTCCTGGCTGGGCACGGCAGCGGATGATAACCTCGACACCGTCACCGGCGTGATCGTCTACCTGCCCAAACAGGCAGACCCGGCGGGCACCCTTGCCTACACCACCCGCGCCGCCGACGGTACCGAGACTGAGCACACCCAGCCCCTGGCAGAACTGGCGCAAACCAAGGCCGAAAACGGCGGCACGCTGGTCACCCTGCCGGAGACCGCCCCCATCGTGGGCGATACGCTGCGGCTGCAAAGCTGAATCAAGGAGTACAAACTTACATGACGCAAACCCGTAAAAAGCGGCTGCTGTGGGCCCTTTGCCTTGCGGCGCTGGCCCTGTTTGCTGCGGCCATGGTGTGGCTGCATTACCAGCAGCTTTGTGCCACCGGCCGGGGCGAGGACCCCTATACCTCCGACCTAGGGCAGCATCTGCACTTTGCCCAAAGCGGGCTGATCTACTCGGCCACCTCGCTGCTTATCGGCCCGGCCTATGCCGCGGGCGGCAAGCTGGGCATTGCGCTGTTGCTGGCCGTGTTTCATCTGGCCGCTGTGGTTGTGTTTGCCTGGGGGTTAAAGGCCGCCCTGCCCGAATGGAGCCTGCCCGCCCGGCTGCTGGCCAGCTTTGTGGTCAACCTGGCCCAGGCGGTCTATATCCCCCGCGGCGGCTACTGGTATCAGGGCACCGTCACCGGCACAATTTACCACAACACAACGTACATTATGCTGGCTCCCTTTGCGCTGCTGGCCGTACTGTGGTTCTACCGCGCCTGGCAGGGGATCGACGGCAGGATCGATCTGCGCACCTGGCTGATTTACACGGCATTTTTAACGGCAGCCACCGCCTTTAAGGCAAACCTGATCTTCGCTTTTGCCCCGGCGCTGCTGGTGCTGCTGATTGCTGATTTCATACGCACCCGCGCAAAAAATATTGGCAATGAGGTGCTGATGGGCTGCAGCGTTTTCCCCGGCGTGGGACTTTGCATCCTCGAGGCCAACGTCCTGTTTGCCGAGGAAGGCAGCGGTCTGCGGCTGATCTTCACCACCGAGTTCGACCGCTACGCTTTGCTGTGGGGTGTCTTTAACGAGGCCGCGCTGCTGGGCCTGCTCCGCTCCCTGCCCTTTGTGGCGGCGGTGGCGCTGCTGCTGCGCTGGCCGGCTTTTGGCAGCTTCCGTTATAAATTCAGCCTGTTTCTGTTTGCTGTCGCCATGGCCGAAGCCCTGCTGCTGGTGGAGGGCGGCGACCGGCTGTACCACGCCAACCTCTGGTGGGGGCCGTTCATCTGCTTCTGGGTGCTCTGGCTGGAATCGGTGGGTATCTTCCTCAAGCAGGCACTCGCCAAGCCCAAAAGTGCCAGCACCGTACTGTGCGGCATGGCGCTGGGCTGGCACATCATCAGCGGCGTGTGCTATCTGGTTCGGCTGATGCAGGGAGTCTCTTACAACGTGCCGATTATGACTTACCATATCGGCTTTTAAAATCAAACATTTTACAGGCGGTTTGCGCGAGGTAAGCCGCCTGTTTTTCGTTTGCTACTTGTCGTACACAGCCAAATGCGGTATAATAAAATAGAATATTTGTAAAATTCCGTCCGCCGCTGCACGGCGGGCACCAGGATAGAGTTTGGAGGCAGTACCATGTCTGAATTTATTCCTCTTTCGGTTCCGAATTTCGGCGCGCGCGAGGCCGAGCTGGCCGGGCAGGCCATCACGTCGGGGTGGGTGTCCACCAGCGGCGGCAAGGTCACGGAGTTCGAGGAAGCGCTGGCCGCTTACGTGGGCATGCCCCGCGCCGTGGCCTGCAACGCCGGTACCAGCGCGCTGCATCTGGCCGCTATGGCCGCCGGCATCACCCGCGGGGATGAGGTCATCGTCCCGACGCTGACCTTCATCGCCGCCGTCAACCCGCTGACCCGCTATGTCGGCGCGGAGCCGGTCTTCATCGGCTGCGACGACTCCCTGTGCATTGACCCCGACGCCGTCGAGGATTTCTGTGCGAACCGCTGCGAGCTGCGGGACGGCAGGCTGTACAACAAAGCCACCGGCGCACACATCAAGGCACTGGAGGTCGTGCATGTGTTCGGCAACATGGCCGACATGCCCCGCCTGATGGCGATAGCCAAGCGCTACGGCCTCATCGTCATTGAGGATGCCACCGAGGCACTCGGCACCCGCTGCACCGACGGCCCGTTTGCCGGTAAGTTTGCGGGCACCATCGGCGACATCGGCTGCTACAGCTTTAACGGCAACAAGATCATCACCACCGGCGCAGGCGGCATGGTCGTGTCCAACCACGCTGACTGGGCCGAGCACGCCAAGCATCTGTCCACCCAGGCCAAGACCGATCTGCTGCAATTTTTGCACGATGAGGTCGGCTACAACTACCGCATGACGAACGTGCAGGCATCCTTGGGGCTTGCCCAGCTCGAGCGGCTCGAGGGCTTCATCGCCCACAAAAAGGCGCTGTATGACCGCTATGTGGCCGCGCTGGACGGCGTGAAGGGGCTGCGCATCCTGCCCTTCCGCGAGGGGGAGTGCCGCTCCAACCACTGGTTCTTCAGCCTGTATCTGAAGGATTCCGGGCTGGACCGCGACACTGTGATCGAGAAGCTGCAGGCGCAGCACATCCAGACCCGCCCGGTGTGGGCGCTCATCCATGAGCAGGCCGACTACCCCCGCAACGAGGCTTACGGTCTGGACAAGGCGCTGGACTACCGCAAGTATATTGTCAACCTGCCCTGCTCCACGAACCTGTCCTTTGAGGACTGTGACCGCGTGATCGAAGCGGTGCTGGGGCTGTAAAAGGCTTCCCCCGCGGGGCTGCGCCCGCAGGCGCGTGTCGGAGTACAACCGCCGTAGGCGGCACTTGGCACGGAGACTGAAGCTGTCCGCGAAGCGGACTGATGAGGGGCGGCCTTGCCAAGCCATCCCGTTCACAGGCTGTACCGGCAAGCTTAGCCCTCATCTGCCCTCGGGCGGGGCCTCGGGCACCTTCCCCCGTGGGGGAAGGCTTCTTTCCTTTTAGCCCTTCGCGGCGCCGGACATAATGCCCTTGACAAAATATTTCTGCAGGCTGACATAGATGATCAGCGCAGGCACAAGGGAGATCAGCGTACCGGCAAAAACAATATCCCAGCGGGCGGTATACTGGCCGACAAAGGAGTAAACGGCAACCGTAATGGTCTTGGCCTGGTTGGAGGGCAGCGCCAGATACGGCATCAGGAAGTCGTTCCAGATGCCCAGACCGTTCAGCACGACCAGCGAGGCGGTGCAGGGTCCCAGCAGGGGGAACACCACGCGCCAGAATGCCTTGAACTCGGTACAGCCGTCGATCTTGGCAGCCTCCTCAATGTCGATGGGAACGCCCTTCAAAAAGCTGGTGTACAGCAGCGTGCCGAAGGCGACAGAGCCGGCAATGTAGCAGATGACGGGCCCCCACAGCGTACCGTAGATATGGAATACCTTCATCTCCTTGAACAGCGGGAACATATACAGGTGGAAGGGGATCATCATACCGGCGGTAAAGTAGGCGTAGACAAACTTGGTGGCCTTGCTGTTGTGACGCTCGATGGCGTAGGCAGACAGCGGCACGACCAAAATGATCAGCACTTCACTGACAACGGTCAAAAATACCGTGTGCCAGATGGCGGTGAAGAAGTCGGTCTTGGCAAACAGGTCCTTGAAGTTCTGCAGGTACATCTCGGTGGGGAAGGCGAGGGGCGCTTTCAGGATCTCACCGTTGCTCTTAAAGGCGGAGATGACGGCGAAATAGACCGGGTAGACGAACAGGACAGCCAGAAGGACCGTGACGATAAAGCAGACGATGGGGGCAATTTTGATTTTTTTCTTAGGCGCGGTGTTTGTTGCCTGTACAGTTTGTGTTGCCATTACAGCTGCACCTCCCTTTTACGAAGAATCGCGGACTGGATGTTGTTCAGAACCAGAATGATAACCAGCAGCACCACGCCGACTGCCGTGCCGTAGCCCTGACGGCCCTCGCCAAAGCCGGACTTATACAGCAGGTAGACGATGGTTTCTGTCGCAAAGCCGGGGCCGCCGTCCGTCATAACGGCGATCTGGTCAAAGACCTTCAGACCGTTAATCAGCGACAGCGTAAAGCAGATGGTGAAGGAGCCGGAGATCAGCGGCAGCGTGATGAAGCGGAACCTCTGCAAAGCAGATGCACCGTCGATGGTGGCGGCCTCCTGCACATCCTGCGGCACGCCCTGCAGGGCTGCCAGATAGATGATCATGTAGTAGCCGGCGCCCTTCCAGATCATAACCACGGCCACCGCCCAGATGGCAATATCGGCGTTGCCGAGCCAGTCCTGCTTGAGTGCGCCGAGGCCGATCATATCCAGCACCTTGTTGACGGGGCCGAAGTTGTAGCTGTACATGATCTTCCAGATAAAGCCGGAAACGATGCCCGAAAGAATGACCGGCAGGTAGAAGATGGCGCGGAACAGATTTTTGCCCTTGATGACGTTATCGACCAGCAGCGCCAGACCCAGCGCAAGAGCGTTCTCACAGATCGAGATCACCACGGTGAGCAGAGCGGTGTTTTTCAGCGCATTGCCAAAGCGGGCGCTGGTAAAAATCTCTTTGTAGTTGTCAAAGCCGATGAATTTGATGTTGGGGTTGATGCCGTCCCACGAGGTAAAGCTGTAATAAAAGCTGGATACCGTAGGCACGATCAAAAATACCGTAAACAGGATGAACGCAGGCGCAATGAACAAAAACGCCGTTGTATCAAATTTTCTTTTCTTCTGCAGCATGGCGCTGTCCCTCCGTTTCAAAGGGTGGTTGCGGATTTTGGGCGCAGAAAGGGCGCACCGCCCATCGGCAAGTGCGCCCCGGTATCATTGCGCCTGTTGCCCCTTATTCTACACCGAGACCGGTGGTGGGGTTAAAGCTCTGGAGCGCGACATTCCAGGTCTTCTGCAGCTCGGAGGAGGCAGAAGCAACATCGCGGGAGCCCTGAGCGACTTCAATGCAGGTCTTGTAGGTGAAGTTACGGAAGTCCGGGGGCAGCTCACGGTTGCCGACTTCCTGGTTCCACATCAGGTGGGTGTAATCGGCGGCAGACAGGGCATCCAGAACGGCCTGGAACTGCTCGCTGCTGTTCATCTTCGGGGTCTCCACCGTGGTGGGGATGGCAGCCATGGCCTCGCAGTAAGCGCCGTAGACATCGCTGCTGAAGAAATACTTGCAGAAGGCATCGAACGCGGCCTGCTTGTCAGGGTCCTTGGCAGCCTCAGCGCTCAGGGCCCAGCCGCCGGCAGTGCCGCCGCCCAGCAGGTTGACCTTGCCGTCGCGGTCAGGCACGGCAAACCAGCCGTACTCAAAGTCGGGGGCAGCATCGTTGATCTGGCTGAACATATGCGTGCCGGAGAACATCATGGCAGACATATCGTTGACGAAGAAGGTGGTAATCTGTGCATCGGGGGTGGAGGCCCAGCCGTCCTGCGCAAAGCTCAGAACCTCAGCCAGATCGGTGACAGCCTTCTGGTAGTTGGCGTCAGAGAAGTCCTTCTCGCCCTTGTAGCACTCCTCGATAAAGTCGGGGTCGCTCTCCAGCACATCGTTGGCGTAGCACAGGTCATACAGGAAGCCGATGTGCCAGACATCGCTGCCGCCGACAACCAGCGGGGACATATCGCCCTTGTCCTTGATGGTCTGGCAAAGGGTGATGAACTCATCCCACGTCTTGGGAATTTCCAGCCCATTGTCAGCAAAGTACTTCTTGTTGTACATGATGCCCATGGTGTTGGCACCGGAGAAGGGAGCGGTGTAGGTCACACCGTCAAAATCAACGGTGGAGGTGAACAGCGCCTTGACATCATCGCTCAGCGGGGCAACCTTGCCGGCGCGGACGTACATGGCGGTGTCGCGCATCTCCATCATATCGGGGAACTCACCGACGCTGTCCTTCGTTTTCAGGAACTCGCTGTAGGAGCCGCCGTCGCCCGGCTCAATCGTGATGGTGATGTCGGGGTTCGCGGCGTTGAAATCATCCACGATCTTGTTCATCTGGGTCTTAAAGGTATCATCGCCGTCGGCAAAGACAAAGCTCAGCGCAGTGGGGGCGGAGACAACGCTTTCCGCGGCAGCCTCGGTGGAGGCGGCGGCAGAGGTGCTCTCGGCAGGGGCGGTGCTCTCCGCGGCAGAGGATGCGGAGGAGCCGCAGCCGGCCAGCATAACGGCGGTCATACCGGCGGCCATAGCAGCAGACAATGCTTTTTTCATGGTGTTTTCTCCTTTTCGTCTTTTGGTCTTTTTCATCGGGGGCGTTGCCCCTTTCGTTGTCTATATTGTACAGGATGGCAAGCGGTAAAAACAGGCAGTTTTTTTAGAGCAAAGTGGGTGTTTTTAACTTGTTCTGCTAAAATTCCCCCACACCAAAAGCCAGTATAGTGCATTTTGCACAATCGTGCAAGGCCAGTTTGCAGCACATTGCCATTTGCGGGGCTTTTTTGTGTACCACAAAGCCGAACGACCTTTAAATTGCCCACATTCCGCTTAAATTTCCGCCTTATTTATAGAGGTGTAAACCTGTAAGATAGAATCAGAAAAGGAGGGAAAACAATGTATGGCAAAAATCACACCGGATGACCGCGTACTGAAACGGGGCAGCCTTCCCTTCTTCTGGCTGGGGGACACCTGCTGGAGTGCATTTACCAATATGACCGACGCCGAATGGCAGGATTATATTATAAAGCGTGCGGCACAGGGCTTCAATGTTGTGCAGGTCAACGCACTGCCCCAGTGGGACCGCTGCGGCAGCACACTGGGACTGTATCCGTTTCCCACACAGGACGGCTTGCATTTTACCTATGACGGCACCTTGAACAAAGCCTATTTTGCCCGTGCCGGGCGTATGGCAGCCCTTGCCGCGCACTACGGCATCACCTTGGCCGTTGCGGTGCAGTGGTGCAATTATGTTCCCGGTACATGGGCTGCCGCAAAGCACCCGGAGAATATACTGCCCGCAGCCATGGTTGAACCGGTCGTAAAAAAGATCTGCGAGACCTTTTCTGCCTATGACCCGGTGTTTTTGATCAGCGGGGATGCAGATTTTGAAACCGAGCAGACGCTGCAGCGATATTTGTGGGTTACACGGCTGGTGCAGAAATTTGCACCGGATGCGCCGTTGGCTTTCCACCTCAAGGGCTGGAGCGATGCCCTGCCGCAGGAACTGGCTGAATATGCAGCACTCTATCTGTACCAGTCCGGTCACAACCCGGCCTACCAGTACACAGCGCGGACTTTGGCGGAAAGCTTCCGTGCCCGAATCCCGCAAAAACCGGTACTGAACAGCGAGCCGTGCTATGAGCAGATGGGCTACAGCCGTCTGGCCTACGGACGCCATCGGCGGGAAGACTGCCGCCGTATCCTTTGGACAAGTCTGCTTTCGGGTGCTTGTGCGGGCATCACCTACGGCGCCCACGGCGTCTGGAACTGGTATAAGCCCGATATGCCGGAGAATCCCGTCAGCGGCGAGGGATTTTTGCAAGCGCCCCTTTGCACGGACGCTTTGGGGCTGCCCGGCGCAGAGGATTTCGCATTTGCCCGGCAGCTATGTGAGCGTTGGGGCAGATGGGATTTTACCCCCTGCCCGGAGGTGCTGCTTGCCTACCGAGAGGAGATTCCCGCCGCCCGCAGCGGTGTGCGCACCGTGCTGTATCTGCCCACAGCGGCACCGCTACCACTGGCAGATACCCTTTCTGTGCAAAAAATATACTTTATAGATTTGGAAACCCGAAAAACACTGCCGGCGCACTGCCTGTACAAGTCAGGGGTCTTACATTTGGAACAGGCTCCCTGTTATCGGGACGCATTACTGATTATAGAAGGAGAATCACCATGCTGAATCTGAACACATCCGAAAAGAACTGGGCCAGCACCACGGCGGCACGCTTTGAGCACAAACTGCGCACCGTGCGCGAGCGCAGCGCCGAGAAAATCCCCAACCGCGCGGTGGACGGTGTACACAACAACAAAGCCGATGGCGGCAGCTACACCCCCGATGACGGCATCTGCTGGTGGACAAACGGCTTTTGGGCAGGGATGCTGTGGCAGGCCTACCACGCGACCCATGATGACCGCTATGCCGAAATTGCCCGCTTTACGGAGCGCACGCTCGACGAGTGCTTTTCGTGCTACTACGGCCTGCACCATGATGTCGGCTTTATGTGGCTGCCCAGCGCTGTGGCGGACTACCGCCTGACCGGCGATGCCGATGCCCGCCGCCGCGGTCTGCACGCCGCCCAGCTGCTGGCCGGGCGGTTCAACCCGGCAGGGTATATCCGCGCGTGGAACGATTTCCCCGACCCGGACACCGATACCCGCGGCTGGGCGATCATCGACTGCCTGTTCAACATTCCGCTTTTGTATTGGGCGAGCGAGGAAACCAAAGATCCTCGCTTTAAGAAAATCGCCATGACCCACGCCGACACCGTGGCGGCAAACTTTATCCGTGCAGACGGCAGTGTGCGCCATATCGTGGAGTTTGACCCTGAGACCGGCGCGTTTGTCCGCGATTACGGCGGGCAGGGCTACGCGCAGGGCTCCAGTTGGACGCGCGGGCAGACCTGGGCGCTGTACGGCTTTGTGATGAGCTACAAGCACACCGGTGCGGTGCGCTACCTTGCGATGGCGCAAAAGGTGGCGGAGTATTTTATTGCGCATATCCCCGCAGACGGGCACATCCCGGTGGACTTCTGCCAGCCCGCCGAACCGAAATATTATGACGACATTGCCGCCGCCGTGGCCGCCTGCGGTCTGATCGAGCTGGCAAGCCTTGTGCCGGACAGGCAGGACGAATACCTGACCCCTGCGCTGAAAATGCTGCACGCGCTGGACGATACCGCCGACTGGGACGAAAGCCGCGACGGCTACCTGCAGTATTGCAGCGCCGACTACCACGGCAAGGAGCACAATGTCAACTTTACCTACGGCGATTACTATTTCTATGAGGCACTGCTGAAGCTGACCGGGGACGAGATTTTCTTGTGGTAAGGGGGAAGCACAATGCGTGAAATTCTGAACCGTTACACCTTGGGCGAGCTGACCGCTGTCTATCGCCGCGAAGGGGATGTTGTCGAACTGCTGCTTGTGCCTGCGGGCAGCGAGGGCAGCATTGCCCGTGCCGACTGCGCCGCCGAGCCACTCATTCAAGCCAAGCTGACCGAGGACGATGCCCCGGCGTTTTTCAGCGGCGGGCGCACAATGCGCAACAGCCCTACCGTAAAAGCCATGCGGTATACCGGGCAGACTGCACAAAAATCTGCCGATAAAACAGTCGTTGTGACAAAGCTGACCGACCCGCGCGGCCTTGCCTACACCCACACACTGACCCTCTACGCCGACAACCCTGCTGCGGAGGTCGTGACGAGTGTGGAAAATACCGGCAGCGAAGCCCACACGCTGGAGATGCTGTCGAGCTTTACGCTGGGCAGTCTGTCGCCGTTTTCGGCAGGGCTTGCGCCCGAAACGCTGCAAATCCACCGTCTGCGTTCAACATGGAGCGCCGAGGGGCGCTTGGTGACCGAAGCTGCCGAGGATCTGCAGCTAGAGCCGAGCTGGAAGTGCTACTCCGCCAACAGTGTGCGGTTCGGCAGTGTGGGCAGCTTTCCCGTGCGCGGCTTTGTGCCGTTCTGCGCGGTGGAGGACACCGCCCACGGCGTGACATGGGCCGCCGCCACCACGCAGGGCAGCAGTTGGCAGATGGAGCTGTATCGGCAGAATTTCGGGCTGTCCCTGTCGGGCGGGGTGGCAGACCGGGAGTTCGGCGCATGGTGCAAGACCCTTGCCCCCGGCGCGTGCTTCACCGCACCCAAGGCGGTGCTGACCGCCGTGCGTGGCGGTGTGGATACGGCGGCGCAGGGGCTGGCAGAAAACACCCGCCGCGCCATCGAGCCGCTTTTGCCCGCATCTGAAAAGACACTGCCGGTGCTGTTCAACGAATTCTGCTCCACATGGGGCAAACCCACCGAGGAGACCGTTCTGCGCCATGTCCGCGCGCTGAAGGGCAAAAATTTGGGCTTCTACGTCATTGACGCGGGCTGGTACGATGATGACGCCTTTGAGGCGGCAGCCAAATTGGGCAGGTGGGAGCTGAGCCGCAGGGCGTTCCCGCACGGTCTGAAATATGTCGTGGACGCGATTCACAACGCCGGGATGAAGGCCGGCATCTGGTTCGAGTTTGAGATGGCCGGGCGGGACGAACCGGACTGCTTTACCAAAACGGACTGGCTGCTGACCCGCGACGGGCGGCCCATCACGGCAGGTGACCGCCGCTTTTGGGATATGCGCAAGCCCGAGGTGCAGGAGTATCTGGCGCACAGGGTCATTGATTTTCTGCGTTCCAACGGCATTGACTACATGAAGGTCGATTACAACGAAACCATCGGCCTTGGCTGTGACGGTGCGGAAAGTCTGGGCGAAGGGCTGTATGAGCAGATTCTGGCAAGTCAGCAATTTTTTGCCCGCATCCGCCGCGAGCTGCCCGACTTGGTGCTGGAGCTTTGTGCATCGGGCGGGCATCGGCTCTGCCACAGCTTCTTGGAGCTTGCCTGTATGGCCAGCTTTTCCGATGCGCACGAGTGCGACGAGATCCCGATTATTGCGGCCAATATGCACCGCATGATCCTACCGCGCCAGAGCCAGATCTGGGCGGTGGTCAAGGCGGGGCAGCCGCTGCAAAAGCTGTACTACCAAATCTGCAGCGGGCTTTTGGGGCGGCTCTGCTTTTCCGGCGAGCCGGACGCCCTCTCGGCAGCGCAGTGGACTGTTATGGACGAAGGCACGGCATTTTACGGCAAGGCGGCCTCCATCATAGACCACGGCGTCAGCCAGCGGTTTGGTTCCCGCATCGTCAGCTACCGCGCACCCAGAGGCTGGCAGGCAGTCGTGCGGCGCGGTGAAACGCAGACGCTTGTCGTTGTACACACCTTCGGCGCAGCGCCCGAAGCCGTCACCCTGCCGGTGGGCGGCAAAATCGCCGCACAGTTTATGCGCGAGGGTCTGACGGCAACGCACCTTGACGGCCAACTGACCGTACACGGGCTTACCGATTTTGACGCCGCCGCCTTTATCTTGGAAAACGAAGGCTGACTTATGAATACCATACAAAATCCGATCCTTCCGGGCTTTGCGCCCGATGCCAGCGCCCTGCACGTGGGCAATGATTACTACATTGCTACGTCTACTTTTGAATGGTGGCCCGGCATTGAGATTTACCATTCCCAAGATTTGGTCAACTGGGAGTGGGCCGCTGCGCCCATTGCCCGGCGCGATATGGTCCCCAGTGAGCTGCTGGGCAACTACAATTCCGGCAGCCTGTGGGCGCCGCATCTTTCCTACGCGGACGGGCTGTTCTGGCTGGTTTATACCGATGTCAAAAGCTCGACCGCCTTCAAGGACACCCTGAACTATGTCGTCACTGCACCAAAAATCACCGGTCCATGGAGTGAACCGACCCTTGTCACCGCCAGCGGCTTTGACCCGGCGCTTTTTCACGATGACGACGGACGCCACTATTTCTTGAATATGCTGTTTGACTGGCGGCTGGAAAACCCCGGCTTTGCCGGGACTGTCATTCAGGAGTTTGACCCCGTCACACGGCAGCTGGTGGACGAGCGCAGGCACTTTTACCGCGGCACATCTCTAGGTGTCTGCGAGGGGCCGCAGATCCTCAAAAAGGACGGCTGGTATTACCTGCTCTGCGCGGCGGGCGGCACGGGCTACCTGCACGCCGCCACGGTCGCGCGCGCCAAAACGCTCGACGGCCCGTGGCAGGATTCGCCCTATTTCCCGCTGCTGACCGCGCGGGACGATGCTGCCAACCCGCTGCAAAAAAGCGGTCACGCCTGTTTTGTCGAGATCGGCGGCGAGTGGTACATCACCCACATCTGCGCCCGCCCCCTGACGGAGCGCGGAAACTGCACGCTGGGGCGTGAAACCGCCCTGCAAAAAATCGAGTGGGCGGACGGCTGGCCGCGCCTGGCCAACGGCACGCACCACCCGGAGTTGGTCATTCCTGCGCCGAAAGCGGCAGGGGATGTTAAACAAATTCTCGACCACAGCGAGCGGGTGACCTTTGCACCGGACAAGGACCTGCCCCATACCTTTAAGACATTGCGCACACCGCTGACCCCCGAAACCGATTACAGCCTGACCGCCCGCCCCGGCTGGCTGCGGCTCTACGGCGGGCAGACGCTTTCCAGCCACCACAAGCAGACGCTGTTTGCCCGTCGCTGGCAGCATTTTGCATTTACAGCAGCGACAAAAATCGACTTTGCACCGCAGAATTTCCAGCAGGTAGCGGGGCTGGTGCTGTTCTACGACACCTGCAACTGGATCTACGCCTATATCACATGGGACGAGCGTATCAACGCCCGCACGCTGCAAATCATGCGGTGCGACTTTAAGGATTTCACCTACGGCAGCGACGCCGTCCCCCTGCCGGACGGCGAAATTTCGCTGAAGGTGTGCGTAAACGGCGCAGAGGCTCAGTTTTATTACAAGGCGGACGGCGGCTGGCAGCCCTTGGGCGGGGTTCAGCCCGCCGACCACCTCAGTGATGACTATGTCGAGACCCGCCGCGGGCGGTGCGCCTTCACCGGCGCGATGGTCGGCATCTGTGCGCAGGATATGGACGCTCACCAAAGCCACGCGGATTTTGCCTTTTTTGACTACGAGGAACAGCGATGAAAAACGGAACACTTTGGCTTGACACCGACGGGCGCGGCATTCAGGCGCACGGCGGCAGCATTTTGCAGCACAACGGCATTTTTTATTGGTACGGTGAGAACAAGGATACCGACACGCACAACCGCAGCGTGGATTTTGTCGGATTTTCCTGCTACAAAAGCCGCGATTTGCTGCACTGGGAAAACTGCGGTCTTGTGCTCTCGGCAGTCAATGAGGCGGGACACGACCTGCACCCGGACAGCGTCTGTGAGCGCCCCAGTGTGCTATATAACGCAGAAACGCAAAAGTTTGTGCTTTGGTTTCATCTGGATAACCGCCGCTATACCCGCGCCGAGGTCGGGCTTGCCGTAAGCGATACCCCGACCGGACCGTTCGCCTACATGGGCAGTCAGCGCCCCGGCAGCCATGACAGCCGTGACTTCACGGCGTTTCAGGACAGGGACGGCAGGGCGTACCTGTTCTGCTCGTCCGACTGGAACGCCACCATGCGCGTCTGGGAGCTGGACAAAGCCTACACAAAATTGACCGGCAGCGGAAAAGAAATTCTGATCGATCAGGCGCGGGAGGCCCCGGCGCTGTGGCACAGCGGCGAGAAGTATCTCATGTTTTCATCGGGCTGCACCGGGTGGAGTCCCAACACGATGCTGTACGCCGAGAGCAGCGCGATTTTCGGCAGCTGGCGGCTGATTGACGACCCCTGCCGCGGCCCCGGCGCACGACAGACCTTCGGTGCGCAGAGCGCCGCCGTGTTTGCCGCAAACGGTCAGCCTTACCTTCTGCTTGACCACTGGCACCCGGACGATCTGCGCAGTTCCGGCTACACGATTTTGCCCGTCACCTTTGAAAACGGCTTGCCTACGGTGAACTGGCAGGACGAATGGATGGGCATCTGAGGAGGATTTTTTTATGTATTATCTGGGCGTTGACCTGGGCGGCACCAACATCAAAGCCGCCCTTGTAAGCGAAAACGGCGAAATTGTAAGGGAAGCCGCCACCCCCACCAACCTGCCCCGCACGGCGCAGGAGGTCTGTGACGATATTGCCGCGCTGTGTCTGCAGCTCGGCGCGGGGGAGCCGGTCGCCGGCATCGGTGTAGGCTGCCCCGGCACGGTGTGTGACGGCGTGGTGCTCTACTCCAACAATCTCGACTGGCACGATTTTGCTATGGCGGACTACCTGCAAGCCAAAACCGGGCTGCCGGTCTGCCTCGGCAACGATGCTAATGTGGCTGCCCTCGGCGAAGCACTGGTTGGCTGCGCCAAGGGGGCGCAGAGCGCGGTGATTCTGACGCTCGGCACCGGCGTCGGTGCGGGCGTTGTGCTGGGCGGAAAGCTGCTGACCGGCTACACCGGCGCAGCAGCCGAGGCCGGACACATGGTAATTGCCGACACGCCCGATGCCCCACTGTGTACCTGCGGGCGGCGCGGCTGCCTTGAATCCCTTGCCAGCGCCACGGCACTGATCCGCATGACGCGCGCGGCGCGCCGCACCCACCCGGAAAGCCTGCTGAACACACTGGCACCCACCGAAGCGGATGTCAACGGGCGCACCGTTTTTGATGCCGCCGCGCAGGGGGACGCCGCCGCCAAGGCTGTTGCGGACAACTACATTCACCATCTGGCAGTCGGCGTGGCAAACCTTATCAATATCTTTTTCCCGGAGGTCATCGGGCTGTCGGGCGGCGTGGCCAATCAGGGCGAAAACCTCTTAAAGCCGCTGCGCGCCGCCGCAGCGCCGATGGTGTTCGGCAGCGCCTTTGCCAAAAAGCATACCCGCATCACGACCTGCACGCTGGGCTACCGGGCGGGTGTCATCGGCGCGGCGCTGCTGGCAAAGCAGGAGGTGTGAAGCATGGCAGAAATCAAGCTGAAGGTTATCGGTGCAGCGGGTGACACGCTGGCCGTCAGCCGCGCGGGGGAGCGCATCTCGCTTGTGCATACAGCCCCCTACGCGGACGGCGATTGGATTGCGCTGGAATGCGACGAGCCGGGCCTGTACTGTGTGGTGCAGCTCGAGGACACGATGCCCCCGGCGCTTGTATACATTAAGGAGCGCGGGCTGGATTTTCCGATCCCGCCCGCCGACAACCGCGTCAATTACAGCCCGCGCAGTTTTACCGGCACCTGCCATCTGCTGCGCGCCCGCCTTGCCACGGCGGAGGAAGTCGCCGCGCGGCGGAACCTTGCGTTCAACCCCTACGACTGCCACGGCAGCCACGGGTTTTACCCGCACGCGTCCGCTAATGTGGAAACCCGCGGCGAGGCCGTGTTTGCCGCGCGCAATGCCGTGGATGGCATTTATGAGAACGATTCCCACGGCACATGGCCCTACCAAAGCTGGGGCATCAACCGCGACTCCAGCGCCGCGCTGACCATCGAGTTTGGCCGTTCGGTCACGGTGGACGAGCTGCGGCTGACGCTGCGTGCGGACTTCCCGCACGACAGCTACTGGACGCAGGCCACCGTGGCATTTGATGACGGCAGCCGCGAGGTTTTGCAGCTGACCAAAACCGCCGCGCCGCAGGTGTTTGCCCTTGCCCCGCGCACCGTGCAGAGCCTGAAGCTGTTTGAACTGAAAAAGGCTGCCGATGCCTCGCCGTTCCCGGCACTAACGCAGATCGAAGTCTGGGGAACGGAGGGATAATTCTATGCCGATACTCAAATTGACCCCGAGCTGCAAGGATTATCTGTGGGGCGGCAGCCGCCTGCGCACCGATTTCGGCATCAAGAGCGATCTTGACCCGCTGGCGGAGGCGTGGGTGCTGTCCTGCCACCCGGACGGCCCGAGCTATCTGCCCGACGGCACGCCCATGACCTACGGCGACGTGTTCCTCGAGAACGAGCGCGAGTTCAGTGCCTATAACTTTGAGGTCGCCAACGTCGAGATGATGCGTCAGAAGTTTGACGACTACGAGGCCGAGTGCCATTCCTGCCTGGAGCGCAAGCTGCCGTTGCCGGCGTACGACTGTGTCATGAAGTGCAGCCACGCCTTCAACCTGCTCGATGCCCGCGGCGCCCTGTCCGCGGTCGAGCGTGCCAACTACATCCTGCGCGTCCGCGCCGTCGCCAAGGCGTGCTGCGAGGCCTACATGGCCGAGGTCGCCGGAGTCAACGAGAATGCCGACCAGGAAGGCGAGGTGGCGTAAGCCATGGCAGACGCTAAGGATTTCCTGTTTGAGATCGGTACGGAGGAAATGCCCTCTGCACCGCTGAACAATGCCGTCAAGCAGCTTGGTACCATGATCGCCAAGGGTCTCGACGAGGCCGGTCTGGCCCACGGCGAGGTCCGCGTGATCTCGAGCCCGCGTCGCCTGGCTGCGCTCGTTGCCGACGTTGCCACCGCGACCGATGAGGTTCACGAGGTCAAGCGTGGCCCCGCGGCAAACATCGCCTTCGACGCTGACGGTAACGCCACCAAGGCCGCCCAGGGCTTCGCCCGCAAGTGCGGTGTGGCTGCCGAGGACCTGGTCCGTCGTGAGGATACCGACGGTCGCGAGTATGTCTTTGCCGAGAAGAACATTCCCTCCGCACCGGCAACCCCGATCCTGACGGCCCTGTGCGAGAAGACCATTGCCGGCCTGCAGTGGCCCAACTACCGCTCCCAGCGCTGGGGCCACGAGCACGCGACGTTCGTGCGTCCGGTCCGCTGGATTTGCTGCCTTCTGGGCGAGGATGTTGTGCCTGTGTCATTTGCCGACGTGACGAGCGGCAACACCACGCGCGGCCATCGCGTGCTCGGCCCCGGTGACCACGTTGTCGCCAGCCCCGCCGCCTACGAGCAGGTACTCGAGGACGCCGGCGTGCTTTCTGCCGAGCGCCGTCGCGAGGCCATCCTTGCCGGTATCTCCGAGGTCGAGGCCGCTCGCCCCGGCTGCCATGTCGATACGCCCAAGAAGGTCTTTGAGGAGGTCATTAACCTCTGCGAGTGGCCGACGGTGCTCGTCGGTACTTTCGACGAGGAGTTCCTCAAGGTCCCGCACGAGATTATCTGCGAGTCCATGCTCACCAACCAGCGCTACTTCCCGATCTATGACGGCGAGGGCAAGCTGACGCGTGAGTTCGTGGTCGTCTCCAACAGCAAGCCCGAGAACGCCGAGCGAGTGATCGACGGTAACGAGCGCGTCGTGCGCGCCCGTCTGGACGACGCCAAGTTCTTCTACGAGGAGGATCTGAAGATCTCCCTCGACGAGTTCCGTGAGCGCCTGGCCAAGGTCGCCTTCCAGGAGAAGCTCGGCAGCGTGCTTGCCAAGTCCGAGCGTATTGAGCAGCTCGCGCTCGCTATTGCCCGCGAGGCTCACCTGGGTGCTCACCTGGCAGCCGACGCTGCTCGCGCCGCACACCTGTGCAAGGCAGACCTGGTGTCCAACGCCGTCGTCGAGTTCACGAGCCAGCAGGGCGTGATGGGCGGTTACTACGCCGCCGCGATGGGGGAGAACGACGAGGTCGCTCATGCTATTCGCGATCACTATCGTCCCCGCTTTGCCGGTGACGAGCTGCCCGAGGGCACCGCTGGCTGCATCGTGGCCTGCGCCGACAAGCTCGATACCATCGCCGGTATCTTTGCCATCGGCGAGCCCCCGACCGGCTCCTCCGACCCCTACGCGCTGCGTCGTGCCGCTATCGGCATTATCAACATCCTGCGCGACCGTCTGCCGATCGACCCCACGTCGCTCATCGACTTTGCCCTCGAACTCTACAGTGAGCAGGGCATTGAGTTCGACGCCGCCGAGGTCGCCCAGCAGGTTCGTGACTTCTTCCATGGCCGCCTGGTGAGCATGGCCCGCGACGAAAAGATTCCGGCCGATACCGTCGCCGCCGTCTCCGCGGTGCACATCATCGCCCCGTCCGTCTTCTTCGCCCGCTGCGCCGCCCTCGACGAGGCCCGCAAGAACGACGCTGAGACGTTCGACAACCTGGCGACCGCCTATGCCCGCGCCGCGCATATCTCCAAGCCCGAGCTGGGTGCGGAGTATGACCGCAGCCTGATGGGCGAGGTCGAGCTTGCGCTCGCCGACGCCTCCGAGGCTGCTCAGACCGCCGTCGATGCCGCCCTTGCTGCCGAGGACTACCCGACCGCATTTGCCGCCCTCGCCGCCCTGCGCGCGCCCATCGACCGTTTCTTCGATGAGGTCATGGTCATGGACAAGGACGAGCTGCTTCGCGATAATCGCCTTAAGCTGCTCAACCGCTTCGAGGCCGTTTTCTCCGGCATTGCCAACATCGGTGAGCTTGCCCGCAAAAAGTAAGCCAGCCTGCGCATAAGCGCAAAAGGAGCCCCGCATGGATTGCCCGGTCACCGCTCGTCCCACCGTTATCGTTATCTCCGACTCGCTCGGCGATACCGCTTGTGAGGTGGTGCTTGCGGCGTCCGGGCAATTTGATGAAGGGGCTTTTCGCGTTTTGCGCCTGCCCAAGGTGACCTCCGTGGAGCAGGTCAAGTCATTTGTGGGGCCGCGCGTCGATGCCGACCATCGCGATGTCGCCGTGTTCCATACCATTGTCGATCCGGCGCTTCGCGCCCGCGTGCTCGATTACCTGGGTATGCTGCATATCCGTTCGGTCGACCTGATCGGCCCGACGCTTGCCGTGCTGTCGTCGCTCATCGGTGTGCCGCCCAAGTGCGTTGCGGGCGTGATTCACAAGACCGATGACCGCTATTTCCATCGTATCGAGGCCATGGAGTATTTCGTTGAGCACGATGACGGGCGCGGTTGCGACGATCTGTCGGGTGCCGATATCGTGCTGCTGGGTGTGTCGCGTACATCCAAGACGCCGCTGTCGATGTATTTAGCCTATCAGGGCTACAAGGTCGCCAATGTCCCACTGGCGCATGGCATGGAGCCGCCGAAGTCGATTTACGAGGTTGACCCGATGCGGTTGTTTGGTCTGATCTCGACCGTCGATGTGATT
>ENA-OVGB01001193-OVGB01001193.1-human-gut-metagenome-genome-assembly--contig:-NODE-1193-length-24405-cov-4.227598_pt1 | contig 24405 bp, 22 predicted proteins | sample MGYA00237767_ERZ505413 | MGnify/ENA primary metagenome ERZ505413 (study PRJEB26158, sample SAMN06016410) | human gut metagenome | biome: human gut; feature: ankylosing spondylitis patient; material...
TCCGACATTTGTATCCGGAGCTTTAAGCGAAAATATTATTGTTACAAGGTACTAGTTGTTCTCCATAATGTCTTGTTTTAATTTGACGAACAGCTTCTTGAAGAAGAAAGTCTGGAGATTCTTTTTCTCGGCAAAACTTGAATTCGAGAACCCAGTAATTTTTGTCAGTTTGAATTTCTAGATCACTTCTGCCAAGAGCATTGTGAACTTCGCCTCTCGCTGTTACTAAAGCGCTGGAGCTGCTCACCATAATAGATACCGCAGACCGACAGCTGGCTTCAGTTGTAAGAGGAAAAGCCTGATAATCAATTCCAAGAATGATACGGTTAACTTCTTTTACGAAAGCTGGGAGATCACCTTTCTCCAAATAGTCAGCTAAATAACCTTCTCCGGCTCTGTTGATAGCTTTTTTATCTAAAATGACCTCAGCGTAGAGGCGAGCCATCGAAACGCTCACCTCTCTATTGGGATAGCCCAGCGTTACGGTTGTTCCTCTTACTGTTTTAATCGTCAGGTAGCCGGTCTGCGCAAGCAAAACCTTATCATCCAAAAGGGAGAATTTGGCGGAAAGCGCCAGGTCATCTAATTGGACTTGTTTTTCGCTTTCGTAATCCTCTGGTTTTAAAGTAGAGTGGGATTTTAGATATTCGAGCAGTACCCCTGGTTGGCCCCCGCTTTCATACCAATAATTATCAAAACCGTTTGAGGGAAAATTCAAAAATTTCAAAAGTGACCATGGAGAAAAAACTCGTTGAGTTGCTGTCCTTTCAAAGCAAAATCCATCGTAGTTTACAGTCAGCTCCTCCAGAAGTTTTTCTTTTTCTATGCCGAGCTGAAGAGAAGCCTGTTCGAGATATCCGGAAAAATACCTTTGTACCTCTTGGTGAGAATATCCAAGCAAGGAGCCGAACTCAGACATTAAAGAAATGTCTGTAAAGTGATTGTGTTCGGAAAAAATGCTGGTTTGTCTGAACTTTGCAATTCCGGTCATGAAGAAAAATCTTATTGCTCCATCCCACTGCTTGAAAGCGCCATAAAGTCTCCAGAGTTTCTTTCTGACTTCATCAAACAGCTGTGGGTTATTTAGGCAAGAAGTGAGAGGAGTGTCGTATTCATCAAGTAGCAGTACTACAGAGTTGTCAGCTTGGAGAGCTAACCACCCGATAAATGCACGGAGGCCTTCCTTATCGGTCTTTATAGGGCTGACAAGTCTGTTGACAGTTAAAGTGTCAAGGAGGTACTGGTCGAGAAGTTCGCTAAATTCTTCTGCGGAGGAAAAGCCTTTCAGATTCGAGAAATCCAATCGTATAACTTGATAAGTACTTTCGTCTTTCCATAAGGCCTCTATCTCAAGACAATGGAAGTCTCGTAGTCCATATTTGAAGAGAGATTCAAACGTAGACAGCAGCAACGACTTTCCGAAGCGTCTGGGCCTAGATAAGAAAAATTTTTGGCGCTTCGAGTGCGGCATTGTCCTGAGCACGGAGGTCGTAGGCGATCTTCACAAAGCTCGGAATGGAATTGGTTGCACCGACTTCAGAATGAATCTGAGTCGGTTTGACGGACCAAGACTTGTTCGGATCGATTTTGATCAGCCCGACCGAAGCAATGTACTGAGAGGCGGCTTCGATCGGATTGATGCCGAGAAGCGGTCTTGCGGCATGAGCCTGTTTGCCGTCAATGCGAACTTCAACGGTTGCACAGGCAACATGATTCACGGACGCACAGTATTTTCCGAACGGAAGGTCCTGAACGGGACGGATGTGAGAACCAACAACGATATCAACGCCGTCTAGGACGCCGTCTTTGATCATGGCGAGCGCGCCTTGGAGGCTTTCTTCAGCCGGCTGAAACGCCAGACGAATTTTTCCCTTTTTAAGGTTTTTGCGGATTTCTGGAGCTGCAGCAAGAAGAATTGCCGCATGAGCATCATGGCCGCAAGCGTGAATGGCCTCTATTCTTTCAGGATCGTTGGGATCTGCATAGGGCAAAGCATCGATATCGGCGCGAAGCATGACCGTGGGACCAGCAACGCCGCTGTCAATATCAACAACTAGGCCATGACCGCCCACGCCTGAGCGGACGTTAAAACCCATTTCTTCGAGTTTGTTTTGGATGTATTGAGCAGTTTTGATTTCCTGGCCGGAAAGTTCTGCCAGTTTGTGCAGTTCAGTTCTGTACTGAATGGCTTCTTGGAATGACATATTTGGAACAACAAGTAGCGACCGGCCGGTCTCGTTTCGAGCCTAATCCTCCGATCGTTCGTCGTCCCAAGAAGAGACGCGCAGATTTTAGGATAGGACCTATCCTTTGACAATCCGGCTTGGTAGAAATCAGAGTCTTCCAAGAAGCGTTCGTGCGATTAGGCAGCAGAATCCTTTACTTCTGTCAGGTGCTGATGCTGAAATTTGTCGAAGAATTTCAGAGGGATGATAGTGAAGATGATCAAGCCTCCCGCGAGGAACCCAACGTATCCGAGGGATGCCGCAAGGCCTTCATTGATGATTTCTTCCGGCGGAATAAAACCGCAGAGCAGCGCAATTAAAGAGGTACAGAAGGCCACGCCCGACATTAAGATCATTCCTACCCTTCCGCCCGGAACTTTGTATTCTCCCGGGCTGTCGGGGTTTTCAATTTTGAGACGAATTGCCGCCGCAAACATCAGTAGGTACATGATCATGTAAAGCTGAGAGCACAAAGCAAGGAACAGCCAGAAGGCATCCGACACGCTGGGCATGATGAGCACACTCAGGCTCAGGAAAGACGCTAGGGAGGCCTGCATAATAAAAATTCTTGTCTGCATGCCGTAACTGTTTCGGTATTGCCAATACTGCGGAAGATAGCCTTCTTTAGCAACTTCGAGCAAACCGCGGGAAGGACCGTTCATCCATGTCACGACAGATGCTAAAGCGCCGTAGGCTAAAAGACAGGCGAGAATCGGTGTGAGCCAGCCGACTCCGAGGGCATTCAGCATCAATTCAAAACTTTGGCAGACACCTGCGGACTTAGACAGATCGCCGATCGGAACAACAAGAGAAATCGAGAGCGCACCTAAGACGGAAAGGATCAAAATAATGGCCGTTGCCAGGTAAATGGATTTCGGGAAAGATGAGCGCGGATTCTTCATCGAGGTGACATGCACGGAGCTCATTTCCATACCGGCGAGCGACACCATCATGCCGGCAAGCAGCATCCATTGTCTTGCAGTGGACAGATCAGGAATAAGCGCTTTTCCGCCGTCCAAATTGATTTGAACCGGTTTGCCGAGCCAAACATAGGTGAGCGCACAGACAATCAGAAAAAAGCCGGGAATAATGGTTCCGACAACCACACCGGAATTTGATAAGAAAACCGATAACCGCATGCCGCGGAAGTTTAGAAAGGTGGAGAGCCACAGCAAAAAGATGGCCGTAAAGAAGATGTACCACCGATTTGAGGCTAACTCGGGATTAAAAATGTATGCGATGCAGGTGGCGACAAAGGTGACCGCGGCCGGATACCACGGCATGTTTTGGAACCATTCCATAAAGATCGCGAGGAACCCGAGCTTGGGGCCGAACGCTTCTTTGACCCAAATAAAGACGCCGCCGCGCTGAGGATAAGTACTGGCAAGTTCTGCGGATACTAAAGCAGAGGGAATGAAGAAACAGGCAGCTGCGGCTGAGAGGAAGAAAATAATGTTCCAGCCGTATTCAGCCATACTCGGCAGATTTCTCAGCGAGAAAACAGAGCACACAGTGAGCATGGCCATGCCTTTAATTCTCATGGTGAAGACAGAATTCGGAGCTTCTTTATCTTCCATAACTATCCTTCCGGGAACTTTCGCAAATCGATCTGAAGGAGAACTGCGTGCTGCTGGAGAACTCGTCGGGCGATCGATGGGTTATAACCGCTCAATATATTGAGAATTGTGGAAGGATAACCGAGCTTTGACGCAAAATAGGGATGGGGTTGGCCCCGTCGGCTTATTCACTTACGTTCCGTTGCAACTTCGGAAGTTTTTGTTGTGTCTATCCAACAATGCGCCTTGAGCAGTCGCTAAAAGGTAGATTTTCGATATCGGTGCCGAGTTCGTGTGCGAGCAGATATTTTTGACATCAAAACCGCCGCCGTGACCGGTGAGTGACTTATCTTTGCCGATGACGCGGTGGCAGGGAACGATGATGGAGAAAGGATTTTCTCCGACGGCAACCCCGACTGCTCGAGCGGCTTTTGGAGTTCCTGCTTTTTGAGCGAGCTCCCCGTAAGTGATCGTCTCGCCGTATGGAATTTCCAGCAAGAGCTGCCAAACGCGTTTTTGGAAATCCGTGCCGAGGAAAAGGAGATCAAAGTCTGGAGCTTCTTTGCTGCCTTCGAAATACGCATCAAGCCAATCGGAAGCCGCTTCGATAACTTTCGATGTGCTTTTGACCACAGATGCCTTGGTGTACTTTTGCAGGCGGTTCATGATGGTGGAGTGGTGCCAGCCGTCAATCCAATCTGCAACGACCAAACGGTTATTCCATGAACCGAGTGTCAGCGCCCCTCCACAAGGAAGCCTCTTTTCTGAGATGTAGATCGGTTCGATCGCCGCGGAAGTCGTAATTTGTGGTCTTTTTCTCATTTTTTCTATTGGGAGGATGGTGAATTTGTTCTTGGGAAGATTTTATGAATAAACGGACTGCGAAGAGGCAGTCCGTTAGCGCGTTAGAAAGAGATTACTCAGGTCAAAGAATAATGCGGTGAGGGATGATTTCTTTCATCAAAAGCGTGGTCTCGACCTTCTTGATATTAGGCAGCAAAGAGAGCTGCGTGTCGTAGGCTTCCTGATAGGCGGTCAAATCCGGAGTGGCGACCAGAAGGACGTAGTCCTGTTCGCCGAAGATCCGATGCGCTTCGATGATGCAGGGAATTTTTTCCAGGGCTTTTTCAAATTCTGTGATTTTTTCACCGGCAGCTTGCGACAAGGTGATGAATACCAGTGCCTGGAAACCCATGCCGACAAGCTTGGGATTGACAACGGCTTGATAGCTTTCAATGACGCCGGATTCCTCAAGATTCTTAACTCTTCGCTGGCAGGAAGATACGCTGAGATTGGTCTTTTTTGAAAGTTCGGAAAGTTGGATTTTTCCATTCTCTAAAAGAACGGAAAGAATCTCTTTGTCGTATTTATCCATGGACCGGTCTCACCATAAAAGAAGTTGACCAAATTCTAGCAATCTTATGCCGAAAGGAAGTAGTCAATGTGCACAAAATACAACTTCCTCCCGACAAAACTGCTTATTAATGTTCGCTCTTAAGGCCTGCGCCGCAAAGAGAGAGGAGGGCGTCCTCGGTCGGGCCGAATTTTTTACAGTAGCGATAGTAGGCGGCAAGTGCGGCGGCTGTGGTGTGTTCAACATAGAACCCGCGTTTTGCCATTTCCTCGCGGCACGGAAGAATTCTGTCTTCCGGAGCGGTGATTACTTTGACGTTATGGCGGCGGATCATGTCGAGTACTTCACCGGCGCGAGCCGGTTTGCCGATCGCAATGCCTTCTGCCAATGTTGGTTTCGGTGTGACTTCGACTAAAGAAGAAGACCCCTGTTCTTCGGTTTCGTAGAACGGAGCGCAGTTTTCGCTTTGAACGGCGATAAGCTGCGGGAATTCGTCGATAACTCCGGAACGCATGAGATGCTCTAAAGCGAGGACGGCGCCAATGAAGAGCGTCCCGTTGCCGAGTTCAATGAAGATATGACGAGGGATTCTTTTGAGTTGCTCGAAGGTTTCATAAATATAGGCTTTTGTGCCTTCGTAGAAGTAAGGGTTGTAAACGTGGTTGGCGTAGTAAGCTCCTTCTTCTTTGACCTTAGAGCGGCAGACTTCGGCGCAATGATCTCTAGTTCCGGGGACGACAACCGCTTTGGCTCCGAAGCCTTCAATCATGGCGATCTTATTCGGGCTGGTGCCTTCGGGAACGTAAATTTCGCAGGCGATACCGCTTCTTGCGCAGTAGGCGGCAACAGCCACGCCGGCGTTGCCGCTGGAGTCCTGAACGCATTTTTTAACGCCGATGGCTTTCATATGGCTTACCAAGGCAGCTGCTCCGCGGTCCTTAAAGGAGAGCGTCGGCATCATGAAATCCATCTTGAGGAAGACGCTTCCGTTGTAGGAAGCGATGGGCGTCATGCCTTCTCCCATGGAAACTCGGCGCCAAACATCACCGTCCAAATTCATAAAAGCGTGGTAACGGAATTGAGACCAAACCGATTTATCAATTAAGGATTCCTGCCAAAGAGGAAGGTGATCCTGAGGAAGGGAAAACAGACCGCCGCATTCGCAGGTGTTGTGAAAGGTTGAAGTGGGTGTTTCTTTGCCGCAGCTCGTGCAGATGTAGCTCATTGGGATTCCGAAAATAATTAATTATGTAAAAAAGACCACAACCTTAAAAGTATACCGAGAATCAACGTTAAGGAAGGATGTGCGCCTGATCAAGGAGGAAAATGGCGGGATAGTTTGGACGGTAACTATGAGAAAAAGACCACAAAATTTTCTCTGCTTTTGCTGAAGGTACCGAAAGACTTTGACGAGATAACGCAGGGCCTCCAAGATTCGGAGGCTTTTTTCTTATCACTTCTATAGTCGTTACATAAATTTCCTCACGTATTAAAGGGATGAGGCAAAAAACGTTGCGTCCACAACACGACAGTGAGGTCTTAGGGGCTATTTTTTTCTAAGATGTTTTCCTTATTGCATACGGCGATTTTTAGCCCCGTATCGCCTTTATGAAGCCCCCTTTGTTGCACATTTATACATCCATAAGGGTTGGTATTTACTTGTCTTGCCTGACAACTTCTTCTGGTTATTAGCGAACAGATCTCAAGGACGCCAGGACATTTTGAAACTTTTGCATCACAGCTGCCGGATTCCCCGAATTGAATAAAACAGCAAAGACTACCTCTAAAGGATTAGTCCGTTCAGTCTAAAAACAGGGGTTACCCTTAATATGAATATCTTATTTGTGCCTTTCTAATCTTAAATTAACCTGAAGTTGGGGAAAGGTATTGCCTTTGCATTCCTTGTTCCCATTTCACACCTATCGAGGCCTAGATATTCGGAGTAATTTAATTATTCGAAAAACCTCTGCCTCACCTGGAGAAGATATGTTACGAGAGACACGAAAAACAGCGATAGGCTTAGGCCTTGCAGCTGCTATGGCGACATCATGTGTCTATGCAGCGGACGGTCAGCCCCTTCCGACACCTAAGGTTAATGAGATTACCCAGAAAGTATGGGCCAATCCTGACCTGACGGAACCGACCAAGGGCATCCGCACCCTGCAGGACTACATCGTCCAAGAAAAAGAACTTTGGGACTTTTTATTCCAGAATCATCCCATCTTTGCTACTTACGGAAAAGACGGACGAGTGATCGGTACACCGGTTATCTCTACCCGCGGCTCTGAATACCTTGGTGAAGGCAATGCTCAGAAGTACTCCGCTCATCAGGACGGCAACCGTCCGATGGCCTCTCAATACCGTTTGGGCCAGCGCTCCATTCTTGACTTCCCCAACAAGTTTGTGGGACCGGAAAAATGCGGCGAATGCCACGCGATTCAGTACGAACAGTGGAAGCGTTCCCGTCATGCCAAGACGGTTCGTTTCCCTGGCGAACATCCTGAAGTCGATAACGACCTGAAGAAGAAACTGTACGGTTCTGAGGCCTCTATTCTTCCTGACGGTATTACGGCTGACGTGATTTACGCCACCATCGGTACACCGCGTACCAAATACGGCTACATCGACGGATGGCTCGTTCGCGGTTCCTACCACGTTCGTGACGGCTTGCTCAAAGACGGCACCGGTAAGGTTGTTGCCGGCGGCAACCAGTTCTCCCGCGGCTGGGCAGAATGGCTGACACCTGAAAAAGCGAAAGAAATTCAGAAATTGATCCCTGACTTCCCGACAGAACTCAGCCAGTTCGGACCTTCCGCCTCCCACCAGTGGGGTATGACATCCTACGGTTCTACTTATGAAGGCAAACTTCTGTTCCAGGCTGCTTCCTCTTACTGCGAAGTCTGTCACGCCTTCAAGTTTGACTTTAAGGATAAGAAGGAATTCTTCGCTGCTCTGGGCAACCCGAAAGAACTCCAGAAACACACAATCTCCCGCGGTATCGCTTGTGAAGAATGCCATGGTGAAGGCGGACACTTGGTTGGCAACACCAACAACATGAGCACAAACTGCGACCGCTGCCATCAGCGCTTGAACTTTATCGAAGACGAAGTTGATCGTCCCGATGCTAAGGGTAAGCTTGAAAAGGCATTCAACGCTAAGACGAAGTCTTCTTGCCCGTCCTGCGGTACAGAAGGCGCTCAGCTCTTCATGTCGAAGCACTATGAAAAGGGTATGCGTTGCGTTACCTGCCACGACCCGCATGAAGTTACCAGCAACGACTGGACTTCCGGAGTAACACGTCCCGCAATTCGTAAGAACTGCCAAGACTGCCATACGACACAGGCTCAGATGGTTGCGAATGCCGACACCCACAGCAAGGTCGACTGCATCGCCTGCCATATGCCGTTCACGATGAGCTGCGAAAACTTCACAGCTATTCAGCGTCCTGACATGGCCGGTTTTGACGCCGTCCGTCGTTCTCACCTCTTCAAGATCATGGTCGATCCTGACAAGAAGATGATGAACCCGGGTCCGGGCCAGTCTCGTGCTTCCAACTCTAAGGGCTGGAGAATCTCCAGAGACGAAGAAGGTCACGGTTACGTTGACTTAATGTGGAGCTGCGCACGTACATCCATCGCCGACTTTACGGTTGTCGAAGGCAAAGGCTGCCACAGCCCGTTCCAGTCTGAACTCGATCAGGGCCTGATCTATCAGGACCAGAAAGAGATCTATGGCGAAGTCATGAAGTGGCAGAACCCGATTAAGGAAGGCCACCAGAAGAACGTCGAAGCTCTGACTCGTATCAACAAGCTGCTTGAAGTCACCAAACTCACGCCTGAACAGAGAACGGAAGCCATGCTTCTTATCGACAAGGCCGGCGAAATCATCAAACAGGTCCAGGATGACGGTTCTTGGGGTGTGCATGCCTTCAACTACACGAAACAGCGTGTTGAGACGGCACAAGCCTACCTGACCAAGGCTCAGTCCATTATCGATCAGGGCGGTTACAAGGCTGTAAAAGCAACGAAGTAACCACAAAGATTAGTGTCACGTAAACTTCGGGTCTTCGGACCCGAAGTGAAAGCAGAGAAGTAAGAATGAAAAGCAAAATACTCCAAGCCGCGATGATTTCGTTTCTGTGTCTTTACCCGCAAATCAACTTTGCGGGCGGAGGCGGAGAACCGGTCGAAGCGCCTGTCTATGACGAACTCCTAAACCAGATCTCTATGCGCGAAGCTGAGATGCTCTGGCAAGCCGGAATTCCTTTCTACGACGTGAATACGCTTGAAGTATGGACCCAGGGCTACATCCCGGGCGCTAAGTTCTTCAACGTCCGCAACTGGAAAAAACTTCTTCCCGAAAACAAAGACCAAACGATGGTGTTCTACTGCGTGAATAAACTTTGCACGGCTAGCGAAATGGCTGCCCGCGAAGTCATGAAGCTCGGTTACACCGACGTGCGTCAGATGCCGGACGGCATTGAGGGCTGGAAGCTTTCCGGACGCAAGGTTGAAAGACCTTAAAGAAATTTCATTCCGTTTGAATCAAATCAACCCCATTTAAAAATATCACTATGTCGATTCTCAAAAAAACTATGTTGTCAGTCGCGTTGACCTTCGTTTTCGTCGGTTCCGCCCTTGCACAGGACATGACACCGGAGGCCAAAGAGTCTTACAGCTTAGGAGCTTCGCTTGGAAATTACCTTTCCTCTCAGGTCTTCAAACAGTCTGAGCTTGGCGCACCCGTTAACATGGACCTGGTTGTGGAGGGCTTAATGGATGCTCTGAAGAATAAGAGCAAGTTAAGCGAGGAAGAAATCGTGACTTCGCTCAACACCAGAGCTGAAAAGCTGAACCAGCTCCATGAGGCAAAGGTCAAGGAAGTCAAGGAAAAGAATCGAGGCGAAAGTCTTGCCTACCTTGAGAAAAACAAAAAGAAGAAGGGCGTTAAGGTCCTGGCTTCCGGAGTTCAGTATGAAGAGCTGAAAGCCGGTACCGGTCCCTCCCCGAAAGAAGAAGACGTAGTGACGATGGTTTACGTCGGAAAACTGGTTAACGGCACGCCTTTTACGAATGCAGAAGGAACACCTGCTGAAGAAAAAGACGTCGTCATGACCCTGATTCCCGGCTTTAAGGAAGGTTTGTCTCAGATGAAAGAGGGCGGCAAGGCCGTTTTCGTTATCCCGGCCGATAAGGGTTACGGTGAAAACGGAGCCGGTCCGGTTCCGCCCGAATCTGCTCTCATTTTTGAAGTGACGCTCAAAAAAGTTGAAAAACCGGGTGCTAACAAAGAATCTAACCAGGCAATGCCGGCAGGACATCCTCCGATGAACGGAAGTCGTCCTAAAATGGCGTGGCCTCACAGTTAATTCTTAAGCAAAGGGAGTTTTAATGATGATCGGATTGGCTGCATCCATCGCTATCGTGGTTTTCTTAGTGTGTATCGTTTTTATCGTTTACGCATTGAGAAGCCGTGCAGCACGCAGCCACATCTCAATCCTTTCACTGATTATTCTTCTTCTCATCGGTTCGTCGTTGGGTGTGTACGCTTCTGTGGGCCGCTTTTCCGATTGGGAAAGGGCTCAGGTGGACAACACCAAAGATCATCGTCTCGCAGCCAAGATCACTCAGGCCCGCAGAGTTGCGATGAATAAACCTCGCAGTGTGGAAGCCCGCAGAGATCTTGCCGGACTTTACATGCAGGGAGGGCTCTTTGACGAGAGCGCAAAAACATTGGATGAAGCTTTAACAATTACTGGACCGAATGCCGGATTGTATGGAGACAAGGCCAGGGCGCTCTATTACCGAGATCATCGTCAGATGACACCGGAAGTGAAGCTCACGCTTGAAAAAGCGTTAAGTCTGAATCCAGCGGAAACCTCTTCAAGAATGCTGCTTGCGGAACATGCCTTTAGAAATAAAGACTACGCAGCGGCGATCAGTGAATGGGAAACAATCATTAAAGCGCACAGTGCTCCGGAGCGCGAAGCGGCAATCCAGCGTGCGATTGCTAACGCTCGGGAGAAGTTAGCCCAGTCAAAATAAATTAGCGACAGACGAATAGTCTGTTTTGGAGAATCACCGTGAGTGCAAACATCGACAGAAGAACATTTCTAGCCGGTACAACCGCGGGTTCCTTAGTTTTGTTATCGCTCGGAGGCTGCAATAAGCCCGACGAGAACAAAGGCGCAATAAAAACGAGCGCAGGATCTGATTCTGGCCAAGCTAAGCCGCATTACGCGATGGTCTTTGACCAAAACAAGTGTATCGGCTGCGGCTTGTGCAAAGAAGCCTGCAACGAAACCAACAAATTGCCCAAGGGAGTTTCGCGCTTAGTGCTCGAACGTCAGACGACTCATGTTCCGGGAACTGCGTGTCCGATTTGCGGAAAACTCGAAGGTTGCGACTGCGAGCGCGTATACGTTCGTGTCTCTTGTCAGCAGTGCCAGGACGCCCCGTGCGTTCGTGTCTGCCCGACAGGTGCAGCACATCGAGACCCGAAGACCGGTATCGTGACGATGGATCCGGACCGCTGCGTCGGCTGCAAGTACTGCATTGCCGCTTGTCCTTACAACGTTCGATACATCAACTCGGAAACAAAAGTGGCGGACAACTGCGACTTTTGCCTGAAGACCAAATTAGCAAACGGAGAAGAACCCGCCTGCGTACAAGCCTGCCGGCACGGCGCCTTGTATTTCGGCGACGTCAATGATCCGCAAAGCATCATCAGCCGTCTGCTTCGTGTCAAAGACACGGTTCGTATCCGTCCGCATTTGGGTACGGAGCCTAGCCTCAGATACGTCACCGTTCAGAAAGAAGGAGTCTGATCATGTTGGACTTTACTATTGGTCTTACCGAGGGTGTTGCCTGGCCTTGGCCGATTGCCGTGTATCTGTTCTTAGCCGGTATTTCCGGGGGTGCGGTTGCCGTTGCGATCTGTGTGAACCTTTTCAGAGGCGTTCACCTCAACACACCCATCATGAAGGCGGCGACTTTGATCGGTTTTATTACGATCGTTCTCGGCATGATCTGCTTGGTGCTGGACCTGACCAATCCGCTCTTCTTCTGGCGAATTCTGGTTTATTACAACCCGACTTCCGTCATGAGCATTGGCGTGATGGCGCTTCTGTTCTATATACCGCTCGTTTTCGTGCTGATGTGCGTTGCGCTTCAGCAGGAAATTACGTCCGTGAGCTGGCTTAAGTGGCTTGACCCGATCATCAGCTTCTTTGCCAAATTCAGAGTGGCTTTGGACTGGATCGTTCTTATCCTTGCGATTGCGATCTGTGCCTACACCGGCTTCCTGATTTCGGCTCTGATCCGCTTCCCGCTGATCAACACCGCTGTCCTTCCGGCCTTGTTCGTCGCCTCCGGTTTCTCTGCCGGCTGTGCAGCGACAAAAGTTTTGGCCGCTTGGCTCTTCGGTGCCGATCGTCACGGCTCCGATCTGCATGTTCTTCATGCGGCTGAATGGCCGATTATGGCGGTTGAAGCTCTCTGCCTGCTGATGATCATCATCGCTTTGGTCAGCGGAAACGCCGCTGCTCAGGCTGCCTTTGCTGCCTTTACAACCGGAATGTGGGCTCAGGTTTTCTGGGTCGGTGCAGTCGGTATCGGTTTCCTGATTCCGCTGGCGCTGAGCTTCTTCGGAAGCAAGGCATTCCGTACCGGAGCAACTGCTTTTTATACCTCCGGACTGGCTGCTATTTGCGGAATGATGTGCCTGCGTTTATTCATTATTTACGCCGGCCAGATCAACTCCATCTAAATAGAAACAGTGCTCCGAGAGTTTGCTTTCGGGGCACTTTTCTTATCTCCTTAGACCGGTAGAAAACCGGCCACTTTAATCTTTAGGAATCCTCCGCTATGGAAAAGTTAATTCAAGTCTTCTGTACAGTCGCAGCTGCCGCTCTCCTTGCCGGATGCAGCGGAAAAAGTGAAGATAAAATCCCGGGCCCGGTAGCTTTTGATAAACACGATCGCTGCCATATTTGCGGCATGGTTATTTTGAACTATCCCGGAGCAAAAGCTCAGGTTTTTGTAAAGGGAGAAAAAGAGCCCCTGAAGTTTTGTTCCGTCAAAGACGGATTTGTCTATGTTCTGCAGCCTGAGAATGCAAAACGAACCGTGGCTTTCTGGGTTTCCGACTTCGGCAATAAGAAAGATATCCCGCTGCATGAAAAGATGCTCTTGGCTCAGAAAGCTTTCTTTAATGCCGGATCTGACGTTCGCGGAGCGATGGGCAAATCGATTCTTCCGTTCGCTACCAAAGAAGAAGTTCAAGCCTTTACGAAAGAGCACGGCGGAACAATTGTGAATTATTCCGAAGTGAACCTTGGGCTTTTGAAATCGCTTAAAGGCCACTGAGCATGAGAAAAGTGCCTCTTCTGTTTCTTTTATTTTTTCCGCTCTTCTGTAGCGCGGCGCATTGGGACGTATCGACGTCTCAGGAGCTTCACGATGCGCTCTCAAAGGCGGCAGCTGGGGACGAAATTGTGATTTCTCCAGGAACCTATGAAGGCACTTTTTCAATTCCTACCAGTCTTTCTCTTCGAGGAAGCAAAGATTCGATCATCGACGCCGCCGGGAAAGGATCCTGCCTGGAGATCAAGGCTTCCGGAATACAGGTTTCAGGCTTAACGCTTAAAAATTACGGTGCAGATCTTTATGAGCGAAACAGCGGCGTTTTAATCAATGAAGGCTCTGAAGATATCCTTTTAAAGGACCTCAAAATCGAAGGTACCGGATTCGGAATTCGAGCCGACAAATCCGAAAAAATTCATATTGAGGGCTGCGAAATTCGAGGCAATAAAAGAAAACACGTTTTAGACCGAGGGGACGGCGTCTACTTTAATTACGTGAAGGACGCTGTACTGCAAAACAACAAAGTTCTGTACACCAGAGACGGGTTTTATTTCGAAAATACCGATCGAACACAAAGCAGCGGAAATTACTTTGCGGCTCTCCAATACGGTATCCATTATATGTACACACGAGGCGATTCCGCCTGGAACAACGAAGCAGAAGCCTGTATCGGCGGCTATGCGCTGATGAGTTCTGAAAAAATTCGTCTGTTCGATAACCTCTCCAAGCGTACGGTGGAATTCGGCGTCTTGCTCAACGAAACAGAAGCCTCCGAAGTATCAAACAATCACGTTGAGCGCGTTAAAAATCCGCGTGGCAAGCCTTCCTTAGATACCGAAGGGAAGGGCATTTTTATTTATGGCGGCGGTATCAATACTGTTGAAGGCAACAGCTTTGAAGCCTGCGATATCGGTGCAGGCGTGGCCATGGGCGGAGAAGGAACCGTTCTCCATAACAATCGTTTTGTCGGCAATCGTCTGCAGGTCCGATATATTGGTTCTTCTTCTGTGGAGTGGAGCAGGGAAGGCGTCGGAAATTATTGGAGCAGCTATCAGGGCTGGGATTTGAATCAGGACGGAGTGGGAGATATTCCGTATCAGCCGAATGACTCCCTGGACAGATTATTTTGGCTTTATCCGCAAAGCCGTTTCTTGATGGATAGCCCCCTTGTCGTTTTTCTGAGGTTTATCACTGCACAGTTTCAGTTGGATAAGGGCAAGGGCATTGTTGATTCCAACCCAATCATGCACGATCCTATTTCGACGAATAAAGGAGCCCTATGAATGCAGTCGAATGCCTAAATGTCTCGTTTAACCGAGGATCACGGATGGTCCTCGATGACATTTCTTTATCTGTTGCACAAGGAGAATTCGTCGCATTGATCGGACACAACGGCGCGGGAAAATCTACGCTTATGAAAATCATCAACGGTACGCAGGAAGCCACGGCCGGAACGATGTATTTGGACGGAAAGCCCGTTTCCTTCCGCTCCGTTCAGGAGGCTGAGCAGCATGGCATCGGCATGATCTATCAGGAGCTATCCTACATTCCTGACATGACCATCGAAAAATACATTATGCTCTGCCGCGAAAAGCGCGCCGCCCTGCCCGGCTTTATCAGGTGGAAGAAAACATATGAGGAAGCGAAAGCGCTCTTGGCACGGGAACATCTCGACTATGATCCAAAGCTGACCATGCGTCAGATTTCGATTTCCGACATTCAGATTTTGGAGATCACGAAGTGCGTATCCAAAGACAACATCGACATTCTGATCATGGATGAACCCACCTCAGCAATCTCCAACAAAGAAGTCAAGCGGCTGTTTGAAAAGATCTGTGCATTGAAAGAAAAGGGCATCACGATTATCTACATCTCCCACAAGATGGACGAGATCTTTCAGATTGCCGACTATATCACCGTCATGCGCGACGGCCGCCACATCCACACTGGCCCGAAGGAGGAATACACCTACGAGAGCATGGTGACGATGATGGTCGGTCGGAAGGTCGACAGCATCTATCCAAAGGTTACGGTTCAGCTTGGCGAGGATGTTTTGCAGGTGCAGAACCTCAGCACCAAATATACAAACGTCAGCGATGTGAATTTCTATGTGAAAAAGGGCGAAATTCTGGGTCTTGCCGGTTTGATTGGCGCCGGGCGAACCGAAACAGTCCGCGCACTTTGTGGCATGGACGAGTTAGAGAGCGGAAAGATTTTCCTGGAGGGCAAGGAAATTAAAATTCGTTCCGTCTCTGACGCTAGAAAATACGGCATCGCCATGGCAACCGAGGACCGACGTCGCTTTGGCATGGTTGGCTGCCGGAGTATCCGCGAGAATATTGCGCTGCCGAACTTGCGCGCCAAGCTAAGCGTTGGTCCGTTTGTCAATCGCACCAAGGAACGAAAAGTCGTTCAGGAATATTATGATCGCCTGAAAATCAAGGCGCCAAACATGAACGTGCTGGCTCAAACGCTCAGCGGCGGCAACCAGCAAAAAGTTGTCCTTGCGAAGTGGCTGCTTGCCAATCCAAAGGTTCTGATTCTGGACGAACCGACCAGAGGCATTGACGTTGGCGCAAAACACGAAATCTATTGCATCATGGAAGAAATGGTCCAAAGCGGTATTTCGATCATTCTGGTCTCCTCAGAGCTTCCGGAATTCATCGGCATGTGCGACCGTTGCTACACCATGTACGGCGGAAAAATCAACGGCGAATTGATTGGCTCTGAAATGACGCAGGAAGCTATCATGATGAAATGTGCAGGAGGAATGTGAGAACATGATTGGAACGAAATCCGAAAAAGCAAAGCATATATATAATGGGATTGTCCGCAAATACGGCATCTTTTTGATTCTTCTCGTCGTCATTGTCACCGGCTCGGTTTTGAGCAAGGTATTCCTGACAACCAAGAACATGATGAACGTCTTTCGTCAGATTTCCGTAACCGGTATTCTGGCCTTTGCCGAAACCATTTTAATCATCGGCGGAAACGTTGATCTGTCGCTTGGTTCACAGGTTGCATTGGCCGGTATGATTTCCATCAATGCCTATCTTGCAACCGGCTCTTATATTCTGGCATTCCTCATTGCCATTCTGGTCTGCGTTGTCTGCTCCGTATTTAACGCATTCACCATCACAAAACTTCGTATGCCTGGCTTCGTTGCAACCATGTCCATGGATTTCATCGCACGCGGTGCCGTCTATGTCTACTGCAAAGGCACGCCGATTTATCAGATCGGCGATTATGGCAAGATCAGTTCGACGTATATTCTGAACGTCATTCCCCTACCCGTCGTTTTCCTTTTGGCTGTCACTGTTATCGCCGGTATTGTTCTCAGCCGCACCTGTCTCGGCCGTGATATCTATGCTGTCGGCGGCAATGCGGAAGCTGCATTTGCTTCCGGCATCAGCACCATCCGCACCAAGTTCAAGATGTTTGCCATTTCTGGTATTTTCACCGGTATTGCAGCTGCCATCCAGATGGCTCGCCTGAACACCGGCATGCCAGATACCGCGGAAGGTTATCACGGCGACGCTATTGCCGCAGCCGTTATCGGCGGTGCGAGCTTCACCGGAGGTGCTGGCTCCGCGGCTGGCACGTTGGTCGGCGCGCTGATTGTCGGCTTCATCTCCAACATTTTGAACCTGAAAGGTGTTTCTGCTAACATCCAGCAGATTGTCAAGGGCGCTTTGATTATCATTGCTGTCTCCGCCGATATTGCTGGAAAGAACAAGAAAATCAAGCTTGTCGCACATACGAAAAAAGAAGGCTAAAACCAAGTATCGTCCTTTGCAGGGATATTTCCTGTTACGGATAAAAAAATCAGGAGGATTACAAATGAAAAAGATCGCCGCCCTATTACTTGCCGCACTCATGCTTTGCTGTTTGCTCGGATGCTCGAACGGTGCAACTTCCCCAGCAGAAACCTCTGCCCCCGCTGAAACTACGACCGACGCACCCGCCGGAACCACTGAAACCAGCGGCGAGAGCGCGGAAGCCGCCTCCTCCGATTATCATGAGGCAACTGCTAAGATTATGATCATCGGCAAAAACTCGACCGACCCATTCACCAACTGGCTTTTGACTGCTGCGCAGAAAACCATTGACGCAGACTATCCGAACGTTTCCTATATCACTACCAGTCTGGAGAATGATCCTTCTCAGATCGTCACGCTTCTCGACCAAGCTGCGCTCGATGACTATGATGGCGTTCTTATTCAGAAGGGTTCCAACAGCATCAACTCCGACGCTTGGTATCAGAGTGCAACCGAAGAAGGCTTGAAGATCACAGCCATTAACGCCTATGCCAACGATGGCGTTTCCAGCGCCAGCTACGCAGACGATGCCGGTATGGCTCGCACCATTGCTGAGTACATGGCTGAAAAGCTCCCGGAAAACGCACAGGTTGTTTTCTTCAAGGGTCCCGACGGCAACCAAGCAGCTATGGATCGTGTCTCTGCTTTCCGCACTTACCTCTTTGACGCTCGTCCTGATGTCAAGATTCTTGCCGAGGACTTCGTCGAAGGCTGGACCAAGGAAAACGCACTTGCGCTGATGGAAGACTGGATCCAGAACTTTGACACCATTGACGGCATCATCTCCGTCAACGATACCATGGCTCTGGCCGGTATCGACGCAATGAAGAACGCTGGCTACGACATTTCTACCGTCTATTCCTGCGGCGTTGACGGTCTGGCTGACGGTTGCCTGTCTATCCAGAACGGCGAACTGACCGCTTCTGTTTTGCAGAACGCTGACGTCATGTCCGAAGAAGGTGTCCGCCTTCTGCTTGAAATGATCAACGGCAACATCGACCACGACGAGTACATCGTTGACGGCGTTCTCATCACGTCTGAAAACGTGCAAGAAATGATCGACATGCACCGTGCCAACGGTATCATCAAGTGATTGCTAGCTATACTTTGGCGGACAGAAATTATGTTCGCCAGAGGACTAAAAGGAGGAAGAACGTATGAAAATCGCAATTGGATCGGATGTGGCGGGATTTGAATTAAAAGAATTCATCTTCGCGAAGCTGAAAGAGGCAGGGCACAGCGTCACAGACCTTGGCACGCTGGATAAAAATGAGGAAGTCAAATACATGTACGCGGCCGACCGCGTTGCAAAGGCGATTCAAAATGGCGAAGCCGAGCGCGGCATGGTTTTTTGCGGCACTGGCATGGGAGTGAGCATTTGTGCCAACAAGCACAAGGGCGTATACTGCGCGGTCGTCGAGAGTCAGTGGGCCGCATACAACGCGCGTTTTATCAATAACGCAAACGTTCTGGCCATGGGCGAGCGGATCATTGCACCTGTTATGGCATGGGATATCGCTCAGACTTTTTTAAACACAGAATTCCATCAGGACGCAAACGAAGCACGCAGCGCGGTCCTTGGAGGGCTGTTTGAGCGTCTGCAAGAAGCGGAAGAAGCCTGGTTCTAATTGAGCCAGATAAGAAAGGATTCTTATGGAAAACTATGGCGTTTATCTAACGGATCTTGAAACAATCGAAACACGAACATTACCGGTGCCGGTTCTTGCTGTGGGCGAAGCCCTTCTGGAAGTGGACTACTGTGGCATCTGCGGCTCTGATCTGCACTATTATCTTGAAGGTAAGATTGGCAGCCTGCCAAAAGCACCATTCCCATACATTCTGGGCCACGAATGTGCCGGCACAGTGCTGGAAGTCGGAGAGAACGATCAGGATATCCATGTTGGAGACCGAGTCTGCATCGAGCCTGCCGTTCCCTGCGGTCACTGCCGCTACTGCATGACAGGACGTTATAATCTGTGCACGAACAACTACTTTATCTCTACCCCGCCTGCGAACGGTGCGATGCAGCGCTATCTGACCTTTCCTGTTCGAATGATGCACAAGTTGCCCGAGAATGTATCAACGTTAGAGGGTGCTTTGATGGAACCGTTGGCCGTCGGCGCTTTCGCTGTGAAAAAGGGGGCGCCGCTGACAACGGATACGGTTGTCATTCTCGGCATGGGCTGCATAGGTATGGTCACAATGCTCTGCTGCTTGGAACGAGGTGTAAAAAATTTGATTGTATCAGATCTTTGCCAGAACCGTCTGGATCTTGCAAAGCAGCTTGGTGCATCACACACGATCAATGCCGGAAAGGAAAATGTTTTGGAGCGCGTTGCAGAACTGACCGGTGGCATTGGTGCCGAGCTGGTCTTTGAAACGGCGGGCAGCCCCTATACCGCAGCGCAGACTAGCGGTCTTGTCTGCCGCGGCGGCCGGATTGTGATGGTCGGCAATATCGTCAAAGAAGTCCCCTATAGCTTCCGCAACATTTATCTGAAAGAAGCCACAATCTACAGCGTTTTCCGTTACTGCGACTGCTTCCCATACGCCATCGATGCTGTATCGCGTGGTAGAATTGATATCCAAAAAATTGCGACGGACATCTTTCCCTATACCCGAGCCGATGAAGTATTCCGAAAAGCTGCACATGACAAAGATCATGTGATTAAAGCTGTGGTCGATTTACGGCACAACGCTAAGGAGAAAAATAATGCGAGTTAAATACAATCTCAATACCAAAATCACCTTTCAAGTCACAGGCCCCGCTGATCGAGGCGCAGCGCCGATGCTGCACAACGCGATGTACGAGTATGCACACTTGAATGCGGTTGATCTGCACGTCTGTGCGGAAAAAGGCGGCCTAAAACCGATTGTCGACGCCGTGCGCAATCTGCATGCCATTGGTTTTTACCTTGGTGAGCCGCACAAGTCGGACATTATCGAATATCTCGATGAGGTCGACCCGATCAGCAAAGCGTTCCGCTGCGTCAACACCGTCGTCAACAACAACGGAACACTCTACGGTATCGGCATGGACGGCATCGGCATGGCCATGGCCATTGAGCAGATGTTTGGGGCGGCTCAGGGCAAAAATATTCTTGTCATCGGCGCAGGCGCTGTCGGTGGCCTGATTCCTGCGGAGCTCTGCAAGCGGGGCGCTGCAAGTGTCACCATCGCCAACCGGACGGTGGAAAAGGCGCAGTACATTGCCGAGACGCTGCACACATATTACGGCATTTCGACCAGCTGTGGTTCCTTGGATGATGCGTTCTTGTGCGCAGCCGCCAAAAAAGCGGATGTTCTAGTGCAGTGCTCCTCTGTCGGAAACTACGCGCACCCAGAGCTAAAATTCGAGTCGCTCGATTACATTGATTCGCTGAAAGATACGTGCGTTGTTGCAGATGTCAATTATCCAAGCACGCCGCTTTTAGAGCGGGCTGCGGCACGAGGACTCAAAACGCTTTCCGGCGAGAGTATGATGTACTATCAGCAGCTTGCCGTCATCAAACTTCGCTTTGGAATTGACCTTCCGCTGGCAAGCATGCAGAACGCACGGGAAGCCGTCGCCATTGCCGTCGCACTTCGGCCATATTACAACTGCGATGAAATTGCGCAGGGATAATCAGAATACAGTTTGAATGGGAGACTACCATGTTGACAAATGAAAAAAAACTGGAGCTGGAGCGATTCTCCAAGCAAATCCAGATGAAAACAATCGAAACCATTGCAAGTCTTGGTGTCGGCCACGTCGGCGGTGCGCTCTCTATCAGCGATGTGCTTGCCGTCCTTTATGGCAAGCAGATGCGCGTTCGCCCGGAAGAGCCGCGTTGGGAGGATCGCGATTGGCTGGTCGTCTCAAAGGGACATGCTGGGCCCGCCGTCTACTCTGCCTTGGCACTCAAGGGCTTCTTCCCGATTGAGCAGCTCTATACCCTCAACCAGCCCGGCACGCACCTTCCGAGCCACTGCGACCGAAATTTGACAACTGGCATCGATATTACGACGGGCTCGCTCGGCCAGGGCGCGTCGGCCGCAGCCGGCGTCGCGTTGGCGCTGAAACGGGATAAAAGAGACAGCCGCGTCTTTTTGATTCTCGGCGATGGTGAAATTCAGGAAGGCCAGGTCTGGGAAATGGCGTTGTTTGCAGCGCATTGGAAGCTTTCTAACCTGATTGCATTCGTAGACAACAACCATTTGCAGATCGACGGCACAACGGACGAGGTTTGCTCACTTGGCGACATCAGCGCAAAATTTGCGGCCTTCGACTGGTATGCTCAAACTGTCAACGGCCATGATCCGGAAGCCATCGACGAGGCAATCGAGCGTGCCAGCGCGCAAAACGAGAAGCCTTCGATGATCGTGCTTGATACGATCAAAGGTCACGGCTGGTCTCAAGCAGAGGGCAAAGTTGGCTGCCACAGCAGAAATATCACCCGGGCGGATAAGGAAGAAGCGCTGAAGGAAATGCAAGATGCGCTGGATCGGATTGGAGGCAATTGAGATGGGAATCGTACTTTGTGAAAAAATCGAAAACGCCGCCATGGATATGCGCGATGCATACTGCGGAACGTTGGTGGAACTGGCCAAGCATGATGACCGAATCACGCTTCTCGATGCCGACTTGATGGGAGCCATGGGTACAAAGCCTTTCGCCAAGGCCTTCCCGGAGCAGACGGTCGACTGCGGCATTCAGGAGGCTAACATGGTTGGCGTCGCCTGCGGCATGTCTGCTGTCGGCAAAATCCCCTTTGCCCATACCTTCGCTCCGTTTATGTCCAGACGCGCCTGCGATCAAATCTTCATGTCTGCGGCGTACGCGAAAATGAACGTCAAGCTGATAGGTTCCGATCCCGGTATCACTGCCCAGCTCAACGGCGGCACACATATGCCCTTTGAAGACATGGGCATCATGCGTTTGATCCCAACGGTGACTGTCGTGGAGCCGACGGATGTGACAATGTTGCAAAATCTTCTTCCTAAAATTGCCGCAAATTACGGCGTATACTACATGCGTCTGGTACGAAAGAGCGTAAAGGCGATCTATGCCCCCGGCTCTGATTTTACCATTGGCAAAGCTGTCACCATCCAAGACGGCTCAGACGCAACAATCATCGCCAGCGGCTTCTGCGTAGCCGAAGCCATCGCTGCGGCCGAAGAATTGGAGACGGAGGGCATTCATGTCCGTGTTTTGGATATGTTCACATGGAAGCCGATGGACGAGGCGGCAGTCCTTCTCGCTGCCGAACAAACCGGCGCAATTGTCACAGCTGAAAACCATAATGTGATCAACGGACTGGGCTGTGCAGTTGCGCAGGTTTTAGCGGGGAGGCGTCCAACTCCGGTTGAAATGGTCGGTGTGCAGGATCAGTTTGGTGAGGTCGGTAAACTGGACTATCTCGCAGAGCGTTTCGGCTTGAAATCGCACAATATTGTCGAGGCCGTTCACCGCGCCCTCGAAAGAAAGTAAGCAGGAGGCGGCAAAGCTATGAAACATTTTACGCTGGTCCCCATGATCTGCGAATATCCAACCGTCGCCGCTTTTGCAGATTCATTTGGCTTAAATGAAAACGATTTGATCTTAACAAATGAATATATTTATCATCCTCTGTTCTCGGACCTAGATGTACAAGCACATGTGATTTTCCAAGAGCAGTACGGTGTGGGCGAGCCAACAGATATCATGGTCGACGCCATTCTCGCATCTCTGCACGAAATGCAGTACGACCGGATTGTCGCTGTTGGTGGAGGAACGATTATTGATATTGCAAAGGTTCTTGCCGTAGCCGAGCGCACAGACCGAACAGATCAACTGTATGATAAAATGGGCGTGCTTCGCAAGGTTCATCCGCTGTTTATCATTCCAACAACCTGCGGCACTGGCAGCGAGGTTACGAATATCTCCGTCGTCAATCGCACGGCAAAGGGCGTGAAGCAGGGCATCGTGTCTCCGTCTATGTACGCCGAGCAGGCAATTTTAATTCCAGAGCTTTTGCAGAGCCTTCCATATAAGGTATTTTCCACATCCTCCATTGACGCGATGATTCACGCAGTAGAGAGTTATCTCTCGCCGAACGCAAGCGCAACGTCTGAAATGTTTTCTCTGCAAGCGCTCTCTATTTTGCTTCCCTGCTGGCGCAATGCCGCAGCAGAATCGGATAAAAACGACTGGAAAGCGCACGCTGTGGAATATTTGCGTGCATCAAACTATGCTGGCATCGCGTTCTCCAACGCTGGCTGCGGGGCAGTCCACGCGCTGAGCTATCCGTTCGGCGGTACCTATCATGTTGCGCACGGCGAGTCCAACCATGTGATGTTTACTCCAGTTCTAAATATGTATCTGGAAAAAGATCCAAACGGCAAACTGCTCTCGCTCTGCCATGCGCTAGCTGGTCTCCTTAACTACCATGCAGAACAGGTGCCGCAGGCTCTGTGCGCACTCATGGATCAGATTTTGCCGCGCAAACCCATGCATGAATACGGTGTGACGCAGGAAGACCTTCCGCGCTTTGCAGATGCAGTTATCGACTCGCAGCAAAGACTGCTTGCCAACAATTACGTGCCGCTTTCGCGTGAGGAAATCCTCGCCATTTATAAAACCGCTTATTGACTAGAGAGCCTGTTGACACCATTTCCTCTAGTGCCTACCGCAGATGCCAGCCTGCGGTGGGTATCCTATTCTCTGCAAAAGACCACCGGGTGTCTGTTGAACGGTAGCCTTTCTGATCTTTCTGCTTTGTTTCCTATTTAGATGCGTCCAAAGGCGCGGGTTTCGGCTCACTGTGCTCTTTCGGCAATGAACTGTGAATGAACATTGCATCGTCTATGTATACAGGAGCCGGAATTATACACCTTTTCCGTGAAATTTTCATCGGCCCTTATAAAGGGTATCCCAAGTCAAGGACAAAATGAAATACCAAAGATAGCAGAGCAGTCATTTATTGCGCAGTCAGGCCCACTGAAAGTGCAGGTAGCGATGCGCGTTAATGCGCGCATGAGCGTTCGCCAGGTACCATAAAACGGTAGCAATCCCGGTGATTATGCGGATGGGCTTGGGACGCGTGGGAGAATGACTGAGTGCAGCAGTTT
>ENA-OVGB01001197-OVGB01001197.1-human-gut-metagenome-genome-assembly--contig:-NODE-1197-length-24264-cov-49.864678_pt1 | contig 24264 bp, 20 predicted proteins | sample MGYA00237767_ERZ505413 | MGnify/ENA primary metagenome ERZ505413 (study PRJEB26158, sample SAMN06016410) | human gut metagenome | biome: human gut; feature: ankylosing spondylitis patient; material...
CACATGGACGGTCACCATGGGTGACTATACGGGTACGGAGACTTCCGCCACCCATACCCCCGACCATCTGTTTGCTCCGGGCAGCTACACCCTTGCGGTGTGGAACCCGGCTGAAGGAATCACGGTGAACGGCACCACAGCCACCATTGCCGCAGCCACGGGAACCCGGGCAGGCACGGATACCTTTGTGAACAATGCCCCGGGATGGTTCTTCACCTATACGGAACAGGTGACCATCGAGAAAGACAAGGACTATCCGCTGACCGCCGCAATGAAGCAGCAGGTACGCGAACTGACGCTTGTCGTCGAACCTACTGGTGATGCCGCCGGACGCATCACGGAGATTGTTGCCCATCTGACGGGTGCAGCCCGAACACTCAATTTCGCTACTGATACCTACGGAGCCGCTTCGAACGTCGTGCTGCCCTTCACCAAGATTACCGAAGGTGACGATGCCGGCAAGTGGAAAGCCACGGTGCGGCTACTGGGTGTGACAGGCACGGAACAACTGCTGACGGGTGAAATCCGCTATGCTGACGGCAACCCGACCCCCACCACGCTGAAAAGCGACCTCACGGAAGCCCTCAAGGAGTTCAACACCGGAAAGGGCGCATCGCTGACCCTCGGCGGAACGCTGGTTGAGACTCCCGAAGGCATGGAAGTGGACGGAGCCGAAATCAACGGCTGGGAAGAAGTGAAAGGTGATGATGTAAATGCCGATTTGTAAATAATTAGCAAACCGAACGCAGAAGCAAAGCTTGCTTTGATTTTGCTGAGGTGCAGCAATTATTGAAATGGAATTTAAATAATAAAATTATAGATATAATGAAGACAAGATTTTTTGCACTTGCAGCGCTCGCCCTCGCACTGGTAGCCTGCAACAACGACAACGAGAACCTGAACGGTGACCCCGTAGCCGCCCAGTTTACCGCCAATATCGCCCCCGCCACCCGCGCCAGCGGAACCACCTGGACTGCCGGCGACCGTATCGGCATCACCGACATCGGCAACGATTCCCAGTACGGCAACGTGCCTTTCATCCTGAAAAACGGGAAATTTGAGGCAGAAGGAAAGGTTATCTATATCGAAGATGCAAAGACCCATACTTTCCGCGCCTACTATCCGTACAACGCGGCGGGAGGCATCCTCACAGCCACGACCGATGCCACGGCGCAGCAAAACCAGCCTGCCATCGACTTCCTCTTTGCTTCAGGAGCCACGGGAGACAAAAACAACCCGGTAGTAAGCTTCACCGACAAAACCGCCAAAGGCGGTGAAGACAACTCCTTCCACCACCGCATGAGCCAGATAACCCTTACCTTCGAGGCGGGCGACGGCGTGAATTTCAGTGTGGTCAAGCCTGAACGTTACACGCTGGACGGATTGTTACTCACCGGTACGTTCAACACGGCCGACGGTATTGCCACCGCAGACAACGGACTACAGACCGGAGAACTGACCATGAATCTGGCAGACGGCAATCTCACGTCATCGATCATTCTCTTCCCGCAGACAGTTGCATCCCTGCCGTTGGTTGTGAATTACAAAGGTCAGGAATATCATGCCACACTCACCATGCCCGATGGCGCACTGCTGGCGGGCAACAACTATACCTATACCGTCAAGGTACACAACAAAGTCCTTGAAGTCAGCGAAGCCACCATTGCAAAGTGGAACGATATAGACGGTGGAGATGTGGGTGCTGACCTGTAGGATGTTAATAATTAATCGATTAGAATGAAGAATTATGAGACATAGATTATTTATCCCCGCAGCCACCGCACTGCTGTTCGCCCTCGCCGCCTGCACGCAGGACGAACTTGCTGGCGATAACCGTCTGCCCGAAGGTGAATACCCCGTCGTCATCCGTGCCACCGGATTGTCCGTAAAAGCAACGCCGCTGGCAGCCCCTTCCACCCGTGCCTCTGTGGACGGCGACTGGCAGGGCGTCACTTCCGTGGCACTCAAGATGGGCGATGCGGTAAAGGAATACACCGTAACGGCTTCTACCGATTTCAAGAGTGCCACGCTTTCACGCGAGAACGACCCGTACTACTGGACCAGCCGCGACCCGATTACCGTATCGGCATGGTGCCCCTTCGACAAGGCTGACATCACACAGATGCCTGCCGTGAAGGTGGCAGAAGACCAAAGCAAACTGGCTGACTTCCAAAACAGCGACTTCATCTCTGCTGAGAACCGGAAGGTGGAATTTAACAACCCGACTCTTGAATTTACCCACCGCACGGCACGCGTGACAATCGAACTGAAGCCCGGCACGGGATTCACGAGCGTCGCTGGTGCCATGGTGAGCCTCGTGAGCCTGTCCGCCGATAACGGCAACCCGACTGCCATCAAGACCTACAACGCAAGCGGCAACACCTACGAGGCACTAACCGCCCCGCAGACCATTGCGGCAGGCAAACCGTTCGTCAAGGTGGAACTCGGCGGCGGCACCTTCTACTTCCGTCCGCAGAACAACGTCGTATTAGAAGCGGGCAGCCGCTATAAATATACCGTTAAGGTGAACGCCACCGGCCTGACGTTAGAGGGTTGCACCATCGGCAGCTGGGCTGACGGCGGCGGCGAGAGCGGCGCAGCCGAGGATTTGGGCTACATCTACGACAGCAACACCAAGACCTACACGGTCTATAACGCCAACGGCCTGATGAATATAGCCGAATTAGTGAACGGAGGTAAGAGCGACATTAACATTACCATCGACACTGACATTGACCTCACAGGCAAAGACTGGACACCAATAGGCACAGACTACGACAACTCATACAAAGGCACCTTCGACGGTGGCGGCCATACCATTACGGGGCTGACCTTTACGACAAATGACGAATATGCGGGTCTGTTCGGCTGGCTCAATAGAGCTGGTACGGTGAAGAACGTGGTGATGGAGGGCGTACAGATAACAAGCAATCAAATATATGGCGGCAGTATTGGCGGCGTGGTAGGATATAGCTGGGGCACCATTGAAAACTGCTCGGTGTCGGGCAGCGTCAGCGGCACGGTGTATGTCGGCGGTGTGGTGGGTGCTCAAATAGGCGGTTCCATCACCGGATGCAGTTCCTCTGCCACAGTGAAGGGAACGGTCGATGTCGGCGGCGTGGCAGGTCAGACGAATTCGAGTGCCACCCTGACCGCTTGCTATGCCACGGGCAACGTGACCATAGAAATAAACCCCGCAAAGAATATCGCTGGCGGCAGTCTGGTGGGAATGAACGCAGGAAGCAGCCTCCTTGCCTGCTATGCCACGGGCAACGTAACCAGTACGGGTAGTAGCACTGGCAAAGTACATATCGGCGGCTTTTTGGGAAATAACTACACCACCGTGACCGCCTGCTATTGGAAGAACAATCATGAACAAGGCATCGGCTACAATAGGGAAAGCACCGGAGCCACGAAGGTAGACGGCACTAACGTTACCTGGCAGAAAGCCGTCGATGCCATGAACACCGCCTTGCAGAAAGCAGGCTCAGAGTGGCGTTACGAACTTAAGGGAGCATTGCCCACCTTGAGGAAGCAGTAAACCGTCGGGGGGAAAAGTTACGCCCGCAACGGAAAGAACCAGAGTAATAAAATAACAGATATAATGAAGACAAGATTTTTTGCACTTGCAGCGCTCGCCCTCTTATTGGGCGCCTGCACGCAGGACGAAGCGGGCTTCCTACCGGAAGGGGCGGAAGGCACACCCATCGTCTTCACCGCCACGGGGCTGAACCCCGCCGCGACAGCCACCGCCGGCACCCGTGCCCCAGCGGATGGCAATTGGACGGGTGTGCAGAGCGTGGCAGTCATGATGGACGGCATGGTGAAGACGTACAACGTGACGCCCTCCACCGCCGACCCCACCAGCGCCACGCTGACCTCCACCGACCCGTACTACTGGACCAACCACAACGACATCACCGTCACGGCGTGGTGGCCCTACACCGCTGGCGAGACAACCCCGCCTGTGGTAAAGGTAAAAGCCAACCAAAGTGCCCGGAAAGACTTCGAGGGCAGCGACCTCATCGTAGCCGACGGACAGACGGTGACCTACGGTAGCCCCACGCTCCGCTTCACCCACCGCACGGTGCGGGTGACCATCGTTCTGACGGACTACACCGAGGGGCTGGCATCCGTGCGACTGACGGGTCTCTCCACCGAAGGCGACAACCCGGATATAATCGTCCCGTATGACAAGGGCAGCAACACCTACACCGCCATCGTAGCCCCGCAAAGTGTGGCAGCTGGAACGACCTTCATTACCAGCACCTTCACTAACGGCAAAACCTTCGTTTATAAGATGAAGAATGCTACCGACTGGCAGGCGGGCGGTGAATATACCTACACCGTCTCCCTCGCTGCGGCAAAAGACCTGGGCTATACCATAGAGAGCAACGGCAGCTACACCGTGACCTCCGCCGATGGCCTGATGAATGTAGCCGAATTAGTGAACGGAGGTAAGACCGACATTAACATTACCCTCGACAAAAACATTGACCTTACGGGCAAAGGCTGGACGCCGATAGGCACAAGCTTCAAAAACTCATACACGGGCACCTTTGACGGCGGCGGCCATACCATCACGGGGCTGACCGTTACGACAAATGACAAATATGCGGGTCTGTTCGGCTATATCGGTAATGCCGGTACGGTGAAGAACGTGGTGATGGAGGGCGTACTGATAACAAGCAATAACGGGTCGAGCCAGGCTGGCGGCGTGGCAGGATTTAGCCGGGGCACTATTGAAAACTGCTCGGTGTCGGGCAGCGTCAGCGGCACGGTGTACGTCGGCGGTGTGGTGGGTGCTCAATGGGGCGGTTCCATCACCGGATGCAGTTCATCTGCCACAGTGAAGGGAATGGTCGATGTCGGCGGCGTGGCAGGTCAGACGAATTCGAATGCCACCATGACCGCTTGCTATGCCACGGGCAACGTGACCTTAGAAATAGCCTCCCAAAATAATATCGATGTCGGCGGTGCGGTGGGATTCAACGGAGGAAGCCGCATCCTTGCCTGCTATGCCACGGGCAACGTAACCAGTACAGGTAGTAGCACCGTCAATGTGTATATCGGCGGCTTTTGTGGATATAACTCCACCACCGTGACCGCCTGCTATTGGAAGAACAATCAGGAACAAGGCATCGGCTACAAAAAGGTAGGCACCGCCCCCGAAGCCACGAAGGTGGACGGCTCTGTCGTTACCTGGCAGAAAGCCGTTGATGCCATGAACACCGCCTTGCAGAACGCAGGCTCAGAGTGGCGTTACGAACTTAATGGAGCATTGCCTACCTTGAGGAAGCAGTAAACCGTCGGGCGGAAAAAGTTCCGCCCGCAACGGAAAGAACCGAAGTATAACCCCAATAAAGAAAGGAGGACGTGATGGAACACACGGAGAATCCACCATATTGGTTTTGGCATCAAGGCATTGTCAATAATAATATAGTCTCCAGTGTAAATATGGAAGCTGTAAGCCGGACATTGTCAAGATTGGTGCTCATTAACGACAACAAATCAAGTATTTAAATTAAAAACATGGGACTTTTTCACAGAGGCAAGAAAAATAATGACGATGAGCCGGACAGTGTTCAAACCAATTCATTCTCTGATATTATGAATGGTTTGCAGTACGCCGTAAACTGTGCACAAGATACATTACAGAATCATCAGATACAAAATCTGACCAGACTTTTTGAAGGAACAAATGCAAATAACGCAAATACGTTCCAATCAAAAAAAATCATGGTTGGAGACAAGACTATTGATATTCCACTTATAGCCTTGATATCCCATCATTATCTTGCGATGGATAATGTGCAGATAAAGTTCAAGGCGAAGGTCGGAAGCGTGGAATCACAGATTCCAGAAAACAACTTATTGTTATCCAGCCCACAAAGAGCCAATCTCCAGATGCAGATGAGCAACATAAAACCGGATGCGGATGATGTCATGGAGGTTTGCGTCAATTTTAAGGTTCAGGAGACTCCGGAGAGCATTTCCCGAATTATTGACGATTTTGTAAAAAATATCTAACAATTTTAAAATTCAAATGTTATGGCAGAAGAAATAAAGAACCAAGGGCAACAAGAAAATGCGGAAAACTTGAATGAAAATGTAAGCGGACAGGCGAAAGAAATTATCTCCGCTGCATTGGAAGAGACTCAAAACAGAGAAACTTCTCCAGTTCTTAAAGCAGATTCAAACGTGACTGACAAATTCAAGGGGCTTCCCATGCGGGAACTTATTGCAGCTCCACTTATTGCAGCAGCCGAAGCACAACAGGAATTGGCAGCGACAGCATGGAATTTCTACCAGCAAATTGCATTTGATGGTAAAAGCGGCAATAAAGCGCGTATATTGGAATTCGATGTCGAAAGACCGATACAGCAGGATGGAAAAATGACAACAATGTCACAAAGTGTCAAGGCTCCGTTTATAGGATTGGTGCCTATTCCTTCCCTGCTCATAGATCGCGTGGATGTCGATTTCCAGATGGAGGTTACCGATACATCAAACGTAAAAAGCACTACCAACGCAGAAGTAGAGGCAAAAGCTTCTGCAAAACATTGGTTTATAAATGCGGAAATCAGCGGCAAAGTCACGACCGCCCGCGAGAACACCCGCATGACCAACCAAACGGCAAAATACCAGATACATGTGACAGCCAGTCAGCAGCCGCAGACCGAAGGTCTGTCTAAACTGATGGATATAATGGCATCATGTATCGAGCCTATAACAAACGAAAGTAACAGTAAGTAAATATATGAATTTGATTCAAGCATTAAGATTGCCAAACAGTCAAGCAGTAATGACAAATATTGCACGGTTTCATTATCAAAATATTTATAATGTAGGTTTGACCCCTCCGATTTACACGCAAAGTAAATTGACATTTCAAATAAAAGGATATACCCGTAACTATCGTTTTCTTAGATTAGACTATGCCTGTGTCATATATATTGCGGATAGAATAGCAGTCGTTGCTTCAAATGGCATAGATACTTTAAGTTCAGGTTTTTCGGGGTGTTATATGGCCAGTTTTAGGCACAATGGCATTAGGTATGTTGCTCATATTCCAACGCCTAACAATAGTATTAAAACATCATGGAATCGGGCGGTTAAAAATCGAATAATAGATAATGTTGTTCTTTTTAAACCTACTGAAGGATTGGCGAGAATCCCAGGAACAATTGGTATTTGGGGAATTATAACATTTAACGATAGATGTTATCGGCTTGATGTAAATGAAAACGCTCCTCCAAGTCAAGCCATACGTGGCCAAAGAATTTTTAACTCAATCCCGAGAAATCCCATACTAACAGAAATTCCATCTATCGCCGGTGGTCAGATGCCTTAATAATTATAACAATTGTAAATAAGGGAAGAATGGTTGTTTCATTGAGGAGTAGAATTCTATTCGGATATATAATTCTGGTGGCGGTCATAGGCAGCATGGCCGCCATTCTCATCCATGAACCTGCGAAGTTCCACGACCTATATGCGTATTTTAAATAACGGTATTTACACAAACAGCAAATGAGCGAACTATTCGTTACCACTACCAAGCATTTCCGCAAGCTGCTTGCCGCTGGCTATCTGTTGATAGTCCTGCTGGTGGGCGGCATCATCTGCACGTGGCTCGGAGAATGGCGCGACTTGGAGTTGCTGGAACGGGAGAACCGTGAAATCAACCGCTTCCGCAAGGAAACACACGATGCGTATGTGGGTGTGGTGGAATTGTCTCTTTTGGGCGAGTCGGTGCTGGAATGGGACGATAAGGATGTGGCGGCATACCGGCGGCAACGGATGACGGTGGATAGTATGCTTTGCCGCTTCAAGAGCCATTACGAATCGGTGCGCATAGACAGCGTGCGCCACTTGCTGGAGGACAAGGAAAAGCGGCTGTGCGCCATCATGGAGGCTCTGGAACAACAGGCGGACATCAACCGCCGGATAGCCAAGCAGGTGCCGGTGATAGTGCAAACGAGCAGGCAGGAAGAGCCGAAGAAACAGAGGAGGAAAGGTTTTCTCGGGTTGTTCGGCAAGAAACAGGAAGCGCCTCCGACGACGACCACCACGATGCTCTACACACTGAACCGTGATATGATAGCGCAACAACGTGCCCAAAGCCATCGTCTGTCGGAATATGCCGACAGCCTTGCCAGCCGCAATGCGGAACTGAACCGCCAACTGCAAACCCTTATCCAGCAGATGGACCACAAGGTGCAGGCTGACTTGCAGGAACGTGAGGCGGAAATATCCGCTATGCGTGAAAAGTCGTTCTTGCAGGTAGGTATCATAACGGGTGTCATGCTGCTGTTGCTCATTATTTCATACATCATCATTCACCGCTATGCCACCCGCATCAAGCAGTACAAACGTAAGACAACAGATTTAATCGGGCAACTGCAAAAGTCCGTAAAACAAAACGAATCGTTGATAGCCTCACGCAAGAAAGCGATGCACACCATCACCCACGAGCTACGCACACCACTGACTGCCATACATGGATATGCGGAACTGATGCAGGACAACGAAGAAGAAAAGATAAGCGGTTATGCGGACAATATCCTGCAAGCCTCCAAGAGAATGACCGACATGCTCAACTCCCTGCTTGACTTCTTCCGCTTGGACAGCGGCAAGGAACAGGCGAATGTCCGTCCGTTTCGTTTGGAAAACATCGCGGAGCTGTTGCAAACGGAGTTTACGCAACAAGCAGAAGCAAAAGATCTTAAACTTACCATCGAGTGCCCGGAGGGTATTATCCTGAATGGCGACAAGGAGCGCATCATACAGATATGCGACAACCTGCTGGGCAATGCCGTCAAGTTCACGAATGCCGGAAGCGTTTCACTTGTCATAAGCTATGACGGCAATAGGCTGACCCTTGTAGTAGAGGACACCGGAACCGGCATGAGTGCGGAAGAACAACAGCGAGTGTTCGGAGCGTTCGAGCGGCTTTCCAACGCCGCCACGCAAGACGGTTTCGGATTGGGGTTAAGCATTGTGAAACAGATAGTCGGGATGCTTGGCGGCACTATACGCTTGGAAAGCGAAAAAGGAGAAGGCAGTCGTTTTACTGTGGAGTTGCCAATGAACACTGCCGATATTGGTATTGAAGAACAGACAGCCGCAGAAAGTCTGGCTCATATAGAAAGACCTTATTCTGTCATCGTATTGGACGACAATCCGATGGTATTATCCATGACAAAGGAAATGTATGCTGGTATAGGTGTGCATTGCGACACGTTCACCACTATTGGCGATGCAATGGAAGCCATGCGGCAGCACACATACGACCTCATGATAACCGATATGAAAATGCCGGAGATTAACGGCTATGAGGTGTTGGAGTTGTTACGCTCGTCAAGTGTCAGCAACTCGAAAGAGATTCCCATTGTCGTGGCGACCGCCTCCGGCAGTTGCAGCGAAGAGGAGCTGTTGGAAAATGGATTTACCGCCTGCCTGTTCAAGCCATTTTCCATTTCCGAACTGGTTGCTGTATCAGACAAATGCCTTTTGACAAGTACGGACAAGGATGAACTTCCCGACTTGTCCTCTCTGCTTGCATATGGTGACAAACGGGCGATGCTCGACCGTTTGATAACCGAAACAGAAAAGGATATGCAGGCTGTCCGGGAAATCATGGAGAGGAATGACCGCAAGGCATTGGACGAATGGATGCACCGTCAGCGAAGTTCATGGGCTGTTATCCGTGCTGACAAACCCTTGTGGAACCTGTATGAACTGCTGCATCAAGAATCTGAATGTTCCGAAATGGAATTGCGGAAATGCGTGGATGCCATGCTTCGTATGGGAACAGTTATCATAGAACTTGCGCAAAAGGAAAGGAGGTTGTCGGATGAAAGTATTTGTGATTGAGGACAACCCCGTCTATAACGATTATGTCTGCAACCTGCTGAAGAAAGACAGCTTCGATACTATGTCGGCATATAATCTTGCCACTGCCAAGAAACTATTGGCAAAGTCAGAGGTGGATGATATTGTCGTTGCCGACCTACGCCTCCCCGACGGTGAAAGCATAGAGTTGTTACGGTGGATGCGTGCCAACGACAAACAGCAGGTGTTTATCGTTATGACCAATTACGGGGAGGTGCATACGGCAGTGGAAAGTATGAAGCTCGGCTCAAAGGATTACATACAGAAACAGTTGTTGGAGGATAAACTGATACCGCTTATCCGCACCCTGCAAAAAGAACATGAAAAGCGACTACAACAATGGAACATTCCGATATTCGTCCGGCAGGGCGAAGCCTATCAGAAAATCAAGAAACGTGTGCGCCTTGTAGCCACCACCCGGATGAGCGTGCTGATACTGGGCGAGAACGGTACGGGCAAGGAACATATCGCACAACATATACACCAACAAAGCAAACTTGCCGATAAACCTTTTGTGGCAGTGGACTGCGGAGCCTTGTCCCCGTCATTGATACAATCCGCCTTCTTCGGACACGTCAAGGGTGCGTTTACTGGTGCCGAAGCAAACAAGACGGGGTATTTTCTGGAAGCGGATGGCGGCACGCTGTTCCTTGACGAAGTGGGCAACCTAACAATGGAGATGCAACAGATGCTGCTCCGCGCCATACAGGAACGCCGTTACCGTCCCGTCGGTGCAAAGGAGGACAAAACAGCCAACGTGAGGATAGTGGCTGCAACCAACGAGGATTTGCAGAAAGCCGTAACGGAAAAGCGGTTCCGGCAGGATTTGCTCTATCGCTTGCAGGAGTATGTGATAACCATGCCGCCCTTGCGCGACTGCCCGGAAGACATCATGCCATTGGCCGAGTTCTTCCGTGAAATGGCAAACCGTGAGTTGGAACGTGAAGTAAAAGGGTTTGCCGCATCTGCCCGTAATGCCCTGCTCGCCCATGCGTGGCCGGGCAACGTGCGCGAGTTGAAACAGAAGATACAGACGGCAGTCCTGCAATCAGAAGGCGATATGATAACCGAAGCCGATTTGGAACTTGACAATGAACCGTCCGCTACTTCCGCTTGTTTTACATTGAAGAGCGGGGATGAAGAAAGAGGACGTATCCTGCGTGCTTTGAAACAAGCAGCCGGTAACAAGAAAATGGCTGCAAAGATACTGGGTATCGGCAGGACAACGCTGTATAATAAATTGGTAGAGTATGGATTGAATGAAGAAAACTGACCGGAGTATGGCTGTAAATGGCAATAATTGATTAACTTTGCAATTGTATTTCAGAAAATAGCAGGCGATCGGGTAACTTTTCGCCGATGATATAGACATAAGACCGCAAGGCGTTTCGAGCGAAAATCTGGTAAATTGAAACTACGGAGACGATTGCGTGATGCTTATGCTATGCTTACGCATAGCGTGCATTCACGTACTCTCCGTAAAGGCTTTACCAGAGCCATCGCTTGAAAGTAGTGTGAATTGCACGCTACTTTTTTGCCTCGCCAAAAAGGAAAGAAAATACGTTATGGCGAAAATACAATTACTTGCCGTTATCTCAATAGATGGCTGTCCGATGAAACTGCATCCCCGGAAGCGGTTGCTTCAAACCGAAGATTACGGTATGGATGAAATACGTGCCAATGCCCTGTATAAGCTGACATCCGACTATTCGGTATCCGTGCTTCAAGAATGGAGGGAGGAAGGTGGAAGCATTTGCCATTTGTTGGAAGTAACTGCCGGGAATACCGAATATGCCAACGGACTGTTACGGATGAACGTGATAGATGAAATCATATTATACGTTGTTCCAACCATCGACGGAAACGGAGCGCATTTTTTCAAGTCAGCACTACCTATGAATGACTGGCGGCTTATGGAGAACAAAACTTATAGGGACGGAGTAATCCGGCTTACCTATCATAAAGAGCCACGGGCATAAAATGTTCAGATTATGAACATCTTGGCGGGATTTCCGTGCTCAGAAAGTGAACACATGTTCAGAATCTGAACACATTTCACAAGGGATGCAATCAAGGATAAAATTATTTTTGAATTTTATCTTTCTGAAAAACAATGTAGTACAATTTTCTCACAATCTTTTCTCGTGTTTAGGGCTATGATTTGCACCATATATCAGTGTGCGCACACTGATAAACAAGTGTAAACCCTCAAAACAGAAAAGATAATGAACCATCTCATACTGGCGGAAACACAGTTTTTCGCCATGATAAACGGAAAAGACAACGGTAGCACGGAAACGGCATACGGCGGATTCGTGCAGGAAGTAATAAACCTGTGCTACGGCGGCAATGATGCCAAGCATATTATTGTGGCGTTGGCTTTTGCCGAAATCGAATTACAGCACCATCCGCAGAACTTGTCGGCATCGGAGGAGAATGTCGTCACTGTGTATATCCGCAAGGCGTTATCCTTCATCCGAAAGATGCAGAAGATGGTATCCGCTTCTGCAATTACCTCCGTGCCACCACTAACATCCACATCCGAAACCAAAGCCACAGTCCCAGCCTTGCAATGGACTGGTAATGCCGTCGAGTTGGTAGAACTAATCTATGCCCTCTACGCCACCGGCTGCATCAATGGCGGCAAGGCTTCGCTGAAAGAGCTTGCTCCTGTCCTCTATTCCTTTTTCGGTGTGGAGTCCAAAGACTGCTACCGCTTCTATACGGACATCAAACGCAGGAAAAGCGACAGTCGCACCTACTTCCTTGAAAAGATGCAGGACAAACTGAACGCGAAGATGCGACATGACGATGAATTGGAGCGGATGAGGAGATAAACGAATGCCAAACAAAGGATAAGCGGCCGGATTATACGGTTTCTTATCCTTCTTCATTTACAATCACTCTATTATCTGCCGGAAAGCCGATTAAAATCATTAACTTTGCAAGTATTAATCAATGACGGATGAAAATAGATAACCTCGAAATATTGAATGGACTGATTGCCGGAGCCGAAGGCGGGACAGTTGAGTTCAAAGAAACTACCGGGCAGTTGGAGCGTGGAATGGAAACTCTTTGTGCCTTCTTGAACGGTACGGGCGGCACGGTGCTGTTCGGTGTAACCGACAAGGGAAAGATTATCGGTCAGGAAGTGAGCGACAAGACGAAGCGCGATATTGCGGAAACCATCAGACGAATCGAGCCGTTTGCGACCATTGATATATCCTATACAGACATTCCGGGAACGAACAAAAGTGTTATAGCTTTATCAGCGGAAGAACAACGATATATGCGCCCGTTCACCTATAAGGGGAGGGCTTATCAACGGATAGAGAGCGTTACATCTGCCATGCCGCAGGGTATATACAACCTGTTGGTTATGCAGCGAGGCGGAACCTATGCTTGGGATTCCATGCAAAATCCCGGCTTGAAAATATCCGACCTTGACGAAACGGCAATCTTGGGCGCAGTACGTGGAGGAATCAGAGGCGGACGTTTGCCGGAAGGTTCTATGCAGGAGGATGTCCGAACCATCCTTGAAAAATTTGACTTGTTGAATGATGGAAAGCTGAACAATGCTTCCGTTGTCCTATTCGGACGGAACTTCTACCATTATCCCCAATGTCTGCTCCGTTTAGCCCGGTTCAAAGGAACGACAAAAGATGAATTTTTAGATAATCAGCGTGTGACAGGCAATATATTCAACTTGCTGGATGCTGCAATGGCATTTTTCTTCAAGCATTTGTCCCTCTCCGGTAAAATTGAAGGTTTGTACAGAGAAGAGGAACTGAATGTGCCATATAAGGCATTGAGAGAATGTTGCATAAATGCTTTTGCACATCGTGTTTACCATCGCCCCGGCAGTTCAGTCGGGATTGCTATCTATGATGACCGCGTGGAGATTGAAAACAGCGGAACATTTCCGCCTGATATTACCATTGAGAAACTGTTGGGTGGCCACAATTCCGAACCACAAAATCTGATAGTAGCCAATGTGCTGTACAAAAGTGCAGTATTGGAGAGTTGGGGACGTGGCATAGCCCTTATGGTAAACGAATGTCGCCGTGTCGGTATTCCGGATCCGGAGTTTCATACCGACGGCAATGCTGTATGGATTGTGTTTCATTATACAAGAACTACAGTAGGACAAGACCCCACAGCACCCCCACAGCAACCCTATAGTAACCCCACAGTAACCCCACAGTTAGGAAAACTGTTGTCTGCTATTGGGAACAACACTCTCTCTGCTAAAGAAATCATGGAGAAAACGGGAATGAAAGATAAAAGGAATTTCTTAAAGAACTATATCCATCCGGCAATAAATTCCGGTTTGGTCCTTTCACTTTATCCCATAGGCTCCAAGAGTCCGCAACAGAAATACTATCTTACTGATAAAGGTAAAGGTTTCCTGCAACAATAACGGGTATGGCTAAAAAGAAGAAACATAAGAATGATGTAAAAACTGATTTACCGATAATCATGGATTATGGTATCGGCAGTATATCCGTTTATGACCCGGCAGACATAATGCCATACAACGAGCCGCCAATTAGCGAACAAATCCGCTTCAAGAAACTCGGCAAAGAGATGAAATCCGAGTTCAAGTGGCTGGTATCTTCCGTAGTGATTGAGTATTGGCAAGAAAACCGACAGATACCTTTCGGTGAAGAAATGTCGAAACTCAGAACCAGACTGTTGAGAATGTTTGCCGAAGAATACAGCATACTGCTTAAAGACGATACAGAGCTGAAAAATTATTTGCTGACGCTTGCCATTACCACCATCAACAAGCATCTCAAATCTGAGAATAAAAAGAGGGTGTCAAAACTCTCTTTTTAACAAAATTACCCTTGCTACAGATATCTGTGACAGGGGTAATTTTCATATTTTGGGTGTTTTGACACATCCCCTTTTTCACATATAAAGGAATCTGTTATTTCTGCTGCAACAGGTGTTTCAAGTTTTCATCATTTGCGATACGTTCCAGTTCCTCTTGAACAATCTGCTTCACTTCCTCCTTGATGCGCCTGTAATTCGCCTGAACCGTTTCCTTCATGCGGTCGTTGCCGTCCCCGTCCGTAAAGTCGGTAATGACGGGGATTTTCTTGTAGGCTTTCTCCTCGCGCCTCACCTTCTCGGCATCCACGACAATCTCGCAATGGAAAATCTTCTGCTCGATACGCTCGTTGAAGTTGTCGGACACCGAACCGACAAACATACCCTGCGTCAAGCCGGAAATCTTGCTCGGCGGGATGAGTGAATCCATCTGCGTGTTGATGGAGGTGGAAACATCCTGCCGGTTGATGGAAATGGACTGCCGTTTCTGCAACACCTTACCGAAGCGTTCGGAAAGCGTCTTGGCGGTTTCACCCACCACCTGACCGGAAAAGATATTGCCGACGGTGTTCATCACGACCTTCGCTTCTTTATCACCGTAGTCGCGCACCAACTGGCTGAAATCCTGAAAGCCCAGACACACGGCAACTTTGTTGCTTCGCGCGGTGGCGATAAGGTTGTCCAACCCCTTGAAATAAATCGTGGGCAGCTCGTCGATGATGACCGACGACTTCAGCATCCCTTTCTTGTTGATGAGTTTCACGATACGGGAGTTATACAGACCGAGAGCGGCCCCGTAGATATTCTGACGGTCGGGATTGTTGCCCACACAGAGTATTTTCGGTTCTTCGGGGTTGTTGATGTCCAGCGTGAACTCGCTGTCCGACATCACCCAATAGAGCTGCGGGGAAATCATCCTTGACAAAGGGATTTTCGCGCTTGCTATCTGCCCCATCAACTGCTCCGCAGCCCCTCCGAGCCATGCGTCCATGAACGGAGAAAGATAGTTTTCCAATTCCGGGTAAGAGGTCAGTATCGGGAAAATATCCTCATAGCGGCGGTTCAGGAACTCAATCGCATGGGGGAACGTGCAGTATTTGCCGCCTTGATAGATTTTGAGATACCATATAATGCTGGCAAACAAAATAATAGGTGATTCCACAAAGAAGTCGCCCTGCTTCTGCACCCACGTTTTATTGAGGTTGAGCATTATCGTATAGGCACTCTCGTAGGCATCCGTAATATCCTCCATGAAATCCGGGTGGATGGGATTACAGCGGTGCGAGCGTCGCGGGTCGTCGAAGTTTATCACATAAAACTTCGGCTTCACCTTGTAACCCTCCGGGTGGTTCAGCAGATGGTTGTAGGCGATTGTAGATAAGTCGCTGAATTTGAAGTCATATACATACATCGAAAAGCCCTTTTCAATCTGCTGCTTGATGAAACTGTTTACCACCGCGTATGACTTTCCACTACCCGGCGTACCCAACACGATGGAGGCACGAAAAGGATTCACCACATTGATCCAGCCGTTGTTCCAACGCTTTTTGTAGTAGAACCGTGTCGGCAGATTGACCGAATACTCGCTTTCGATAAGCCGCGTTTCCTGCATGAAGCTCTCGTTCTCGTTGTTGAACACATCATCCATGAGGTTGTGCTTCAACAGGCGGCTCAACCACAGACCGCCCATCAGCAGGAATACATAGCCCGCGCCAACGGCCAGGATATACAGTCCCGTCACCGCCTCCACCGGCAATGGCAGGGCCAGTATCCACCAGTTGAGGAAGAACAGCACGAAGCCCACGGCAAGGACCGCCCAGATTTTCCCCCACGTGATTTTCTCGCCCTTCACGCCCTTTGTCCCCAGACAGGACAGGGCAAGCAGGAGGACGGCAAATAGTTTCGTGTAGAGGATGGAACGGAACAGCCCCGCCGTGCGGTTGAAGTTCATCAGTATCCTGTCCACCACACCGATGTCCACACCCCAGAGCCGTATGGCTTCATAACAGAACCAGTACACGTTCATGACCACTAAAATAATACTCACGGCACGCAGAAAATCCATGATTTTCGCCAATGCCCTCAAATCGTCTTCTTGTTGTGACATACCTTGAAATTGTTTTGATTGTTGATACTTTGTCTGACTGATTACATTCCCAAGCCCTTGCGCTTCTTCTTTTTCTTCCTGCGCTGCATCGCCCGGATGAAGGCTTCCTCCTCGGCGTCCACTGCCGGGCCTTCGGGATAGAACAAGCCCATGCCGTCCAAGTCCCTTCCGTATTCGGGAGTGGACGGAGCTTGCGTTTCCTCCTGACCCTCCGTGGTAATGGAAAGCGGAACCGGCGGCTGTCCGGCGTATGGCAGCGTGAAGTGTTCCTGCAAGGCGTTGGCGGACAGTTCCCTGCCCATGCGTGAGCCGTTCAACACGCATCCTGTTCGGTGGTCGATGAACGTGGCCCCGTAGATGCGTCCTTCCTCCGTATAGCGCAGCACGGTGTCAATACCTTTCTCCTTGAGTGTGGCAATGAACCTCTCCTTGTCATACGTGCCTTGCAGTACGGAAAGGACGGTGCGCTTCGTCATGTCGGCGAGTTTTCTGTCCTTGATTTCCGTTTTTGAACGGGCGAACTTTCTCTGTACGGCATCATAGCCGACGGACTTCCCGAAGAGCGAGGACTTGAAAGGATTGCCGACCTTGTTGCCACTGTCGTCCGTAACGGAATAGACCAGCCCATTATATTCCCGTCCGCGCACGTTGCCCCGCGCTTCCTCCACCGTCATATTATATAAGGAAAGGAGGGCGCGGTATTCGCCCATCGTCTGGAAACGGTAACGGCGGTTAAGTTCCTTTACCACATTCCCCGCCTGTTTCTTCACATCGCCCGCCGAAACATCCACTTTATGCAGCGGCATATCGGTACGGCGGCTTTTCCGTTCCGCGTCATGCAGCCCGTATTTCCGTTCCAGCTCGCGGGTTATCTGCTTGCTACGGTAAAAGTTGTTCCGGGTGTCTATGCTCCTGCCGTCCCCGTCCACCCGCACCGTCACGATATGCAGGTGGTGGCGGTCTATGTCCTCATGCTTGTACACCATATAGGGCTGGTTGCCGAAGCCCATCTTCTCCAGATACTCCCGCGCGATGTCCTGAAGCTCGGTGTCGGTCAGCATATCGTCGGGATGCGGGTTGAGCGAGATATGCACCACCGGCTTCTCCACCTTCGACCGCACGGGCATCAGGGCGAGGAAGTCCTCCATCGCCCGGCGGATGTCCACCGTTCCCGTACCGTCATTGTAGATGCGGTTGGTCGTCAGCAGCCGCCCTTCCTCCTTGTTGATCTTCTCCCCGTTGTAGGCAAGTGCGCCGTACAACGAGTTTCCTACGCTGATTTTTGCGACCATTTTTCCTGCATCTCTTTAGACAGTTCCACAATCTGGCGGCTCAGTTTCACGAGTTCGACGGTCTGTTGCTCCAGTTTGTAGAGCAACGCCATCGCCTTTTTCTCGGAAAAATGCAGCCTCAGTTCCTTCACGACTTGGTTGTAGTTCGTGCCTATCGCGCGGAACTGCGCATGAAAATCGGACAGTTTGGTGTAGTAATCCACCAGCGTCTTGTCCACTTTCAGCACTTTGAACGGCTGCCCGAAGAAGTGCGCTTTCAGGAAGACCGACTTGGCGTAAACGCCCGACTTCTCGAACATGGAGAGGAAACGGTTGTGTTCCTCCTCGCTGAAACGGACGGTGTAGCGGAACACCGCCGGATCGAGTTTGGGATTTCTCCCGCCTTTGTTTCTTCTTTTTTCACTCATATTACTTTGGATTTAGCGGTTTGACGGCATAAGCCGCCGCTTCATGGCACAGACACCGTAGGTTTGAGAGGCTTCCCGACTTCTGAGGGTAAGCCCGCCCCCTGCAAGGGCAAGGCGTTTTCCGGGATGCTCAAAATATTTTGAGCGGCTGAAAACATACCTTGCTATGTTCAGGTGAACATAAAAATCCGTCGGGGACGGATTGGGGGAATGCCTTTCAAACTCCGGGCTGCGCCACCTGCGGCGAACCCTGCCGTTCGGGTGCAAAGTTACGCCCTTAACGCGGTATCGGACAGAGGCTTGACCCGGACAATCAGTGCCAACCGGCGCAACGTGCTGCCACTTGCCGGAGAAGTGATACAGATTCAAAAATATCCTTGTTTATTTGCAGCATGATTCAAGAAACGAACGATTTGAAGATATGGAAAAAGGAACTTTCAGATACCCGGCAAACCGCTTCGGCGGATATTTGCCAAACCGAATATCCGAACCGTCGGATACCCGGTTTTCCAGTGACGTGGTGATTCACGGATTCAATGACTTCATGACGCAATGCCGTCATTCACCGGTTATCCGAATCCCGGCTTCGCCATTGAAGCGGATACGTGACGGACCGCCCGGATAATGATTCACGGACGCGGATATGTATGTCACCGCTTCCGTACAGGAACAGGAAAACAATTTATCAACCATTAAAAGCAATAGAACCATGAGTAATGAAATCTTCGTTGCATTCGCAACACAGAAAGGCGGTATCGGAAAATCCACCATTACGGCGCTTGCCGCCAACTATCTCCACAACGTGAAAGGTTACAATGTAGCCGTGATAGACTGCGATGCCCCACAGCACAGCATCTACGGACTCCGTGATCGCGAAACAAAACTGATTGACGAGAGCCGGTACTTCAAGGCACTCGCCTGCGAGCATTTCCGCAAGCTGAAAAGGAATGCCTATCCGGTCATTGCCAGCGATGCAGTGAACGCCCTTGATGACGCGGAAAAGCTGATAAGCGGGGAAGCGGTCAAGCCGGACATCGTGTTTTTTGACATGCCGGGAACGCTCAAAAGCAACGGCGTGGTGAAAACCCTGTCGCAAATGGACTATATCTTCGCCCCCATGAGCGCCGACCGCTTTGTCGTGGAAAGCACGCTGCAATTCGCCGCTATGTTCCGTAACAACCTCATGACGACGGGGCGGTCGAAAACCAAAGGACTGTACCTGTTCTGGACGATGGTGGACGGCAGGGAGAAGAACGGGCTGTATGATGTTTATGAGGACGTCATAGCGGACATGGGACTTTCGATACTCTCGACCCGCCTGCCGGACAGCAAGAAATTCCGACGCGACCTTTCGGAAGAACGCAAAAGCGTGTTCCGCTCGACCATATTCCCCACTGAAGCGTCACTCCTGAAAGGGAGCGGCATCCGCGAGTTTTCGGAAGAGATATGTAAAATCATTACCGGGCGTTGAGCATGGGCAGCAGGAAAGTGAATACGGAGGACATTGACGAGGAACTGTTGATCGCCTCTATCGGCAGACGCACGCAGGACGGCAACGCACGGCCTGCACAGGACCCTCCTGCCGCTCCGGCCGAAGAAAGTACAGGCGGAACGGAACCGCCGGCGGCAAAGGAGAAAACGTCAAGGGAAAGCAGCCGACGGAAACGGCAGGAGGAAGACTATATGATGTTTCTGCGCCGCAATGAGCTGAAAACCCGCCAGTGTGTCTATATCAGCCGCGACGTACACAGCAAGATTCTGAAAATCGTGAATGACATTGCCGGACGTGAGATAACTGTCGGCGGCTACGTGGACACCGTACTGCGGCAACATCTGGAACAGCACAAGGAACAGATCAACGAACTGTACAAGAAACAAAGAGATGATTTAATCTAAAAATCAACGACAATGGAACATAAAAAAAGAAAAGCAAGACCGCATGACAGCGGCAAGGAAATGATTACCGTCGGGATACAGACGAACGTGGAAATCGTGTCGTCCTCACCGGCAAGGGGCAAATACAGCGAAAAGGAGTATGAACGGCTGTTCATCCGGGAGTCCGGGATGCGGGCACGCGACGGGAAAATGACATATATACGCCGTGATTACCATAACCGTATCAGGCGTATTGTACGGGTCATCGGACATGACCGGCTCTCGATGTCGGCCTACATCGACCATGTGCTGACCCTGCATTTCGGGCAGTCCGACGAGGCAATAAAAAGCCTGTACGAGAAGAATTATGAAAAGGAATATCAACCATAAGAATGAAACGATGAAAAGAAGACAGGAAAACAGAAAATGCGCGAGTGAGAAACATAAGTCCAACATAAACAACGGAAAACGCCCATGAGCCTGACCACAATCCTATTGACCGTATCGGTCGCCTGCAACGTATGGTTCGTGTTCCTGCTCATGTATGACCGGATCATGGAAACGAAGCTGTTCCGCTTCTTCGGGAAACTGGCAGGCATCTGGAAGTCACTCCATGCAGAGGAAAAGGACAGCAGCCCGGAAGCGGATGCGTCCGCCATCGCCACGGCACCGGAAATCATCGGCAAGAGCCGTTTCAGAATGACGGTAACCCGGACAATGACTACCGTACCGAAGCCACAAGCTGCCACTTCGGATAAAGGCGAGGAAGTGCAGAGTGATGATGTTACCTTTGCCGACGAAGCCGAAAGGAAGACGGCACGGGTACCGGAAGAGAAGTTCGACGAAGTATTCAGCAACATACCTCCTGAAGAGGTAGAGTACGGCGAAGGTGAACCGGAAGAGGAAACCCCGGACAGACGTCAGGCTTCCGGCAGCAGCTTTGACGAGATTGAAAAGGCCGTCAAGACCGCCCGAAATTCAGATGCGACACGGACGGAACGTGAACAGGCTGCAAAGGTATTTGTCGAAATGGAGGGTACGGAGCTGTATGACATGCTTATGGAAGGTTCCACCGAAATGAGCGTCCGTATCAAGGGGCTGATTGAAATCCGGTTGAAAGAGCAGGAAGTCGAGTTTCTGGTACCCGACAACATCGACGAGTTTGACATCCGCAAATATGCAACGACAACCAAAAAGGAATGAAGAAAGAACAGTAGTACTGCCCCCCGGAAAGCGGATACAAGGTAACCGCCTGCCGGAACGGACAATCCCAAGTCCGTGGAACCAAAAGGGAGACCACTAAACCAAAAACAAAATCAGTATGAACCGCCGGAAGAAGGACTATCCACCCTTTGACGGCACAAACAAAAAGTATTTATGAACAGAAACATCAAGAACAGCAAGAAAATCATCCTTTCGGCAGCACTTCTCATCGCTGCCGCATCATCCGCTTTCGCACAGGACAACGGACTGGCAGGCATCAACGAGGCCACTTCAATGGTCACTTCCTATTTTGACCCCGGAACGAAGCTGATATACGCCATCGGCGCCGTTGTCGGTCTGATAGGCGGCGTAAAGGTCTATGGCAAATTCTCGTCCGGTGATCCTGACACCAGCAAGACCGCCGCTTCGTGGTTCGGTGCGTGTATCTTCCTGATCGTGGCGGCGACAATCCTCCGTTCATTCTTCCTTTAATATACGGTATGGCTGAATATCCGATCAACAAGGGTATCGGCCGTTCGGTTGAGTTCAAGGGACTAAAGGCACAATACCTGTTCATCTTCGTGGGCGGGCTTCTGGCCCTCTTTGTCCTGTTCGTCATCCTCTATATGGTCGGAACCGACCAATGGATATGTATCGGCATCGGTGCGGCAGGCGCCTCCGTCCTTGTATGGCAGACCTTCGCACTGAACGCCCGGTACGGCGAACACGGGCTGATGAAACTGGGTGCCGCAAGAAGCCATCCCCGTTACCTGACCAACCGTCGGCGCATTGCCCGGCTGCTTAAACAAAAAAGAAAGGAAGAGAAAATATGAGAAACGTATCAAGAATAACTACACTGGAAAACAAGTTCCCCCTGCTTGCAGTGGAACACGGCTGCATCGTATCGAAGGATGCCGACCTGACGGTCGCCTACGAAGTCGAACTGCCGGAGCTTTACACGGTCACGGGTGCGGAGTACGAGGCGATACACGGCTGCTGGTGCAAGGCCATCAAGGTGCTGCCGGACTTCTCCATCGTCCACAAGCAGGACTGGTTCATCCGTGAGACGTACAGACCGGAACTGCAAAAGGAGGACATGAGCTTCCTCTCGCGCAGCTTCGAGCGTCATTTCAACGAGCGACCCTATCTGCGCCACACCTGCTACCTGTACCTGACGAAAACGACCAGGGAACGCAACCGGATGCAGAGCAACTTCAGCACGCTGTGCAGGGGGCACATCATCCCGAAGGAACTGGACAGGGAAACATCGGAAAAGTTTCTGGAGGCAACGGAACAGTTCGCCCGTATCATGAACGACAGCGGCTTTGTCCGACTGCGCCGGCTCGGTACGGATGAGATAGTCGGCACAGACGACAGGAAGGGACTGTTGGAACGCTATTTTTCGCTGATGTCTGAAAACGACGTCGCCCTGCAGGACATCGACCTTTCGGCAAAGGGGATGCGTATCGGTGACAATTACCTGTGCCTGCACACGCTTTCCGACACGGAGGACCTGCCCGGCAAGGTGGCTACCGACAGCCGCTATGAGCGTCTTTCCACCGACCGCTCGGACTGCCGTCTTTCGTTTGCCAGTCCTGTGGGACTGCTGCTTCCCTGCAACCATGTCTATAACCAGTATGTGATACTGGACAACAGCGAGGAGAACCTGCGTAAGTTCGAGAAGTCCGCCCGCAACATGCAATCCCTGTCCCGCTATTCAAGGAGCAACAGCATCAACAGTGAATGGATAGACCAGTACCTGAACGAAGCCCATTCCTACGGGCTGACCTCGGTACGCGCACATTTCAATGTCATGGCGTGGAGCGATGATGCGGAGGAACTCCGGCACATCAAAAATGACGTGGGCAGCCAGCTGGCAAGCATGGAGTGTATGCCCCGGCACAACACCGTTGACTGTCCGACCCTGTTCTGGGCGGCCATACCCGGCAATGCCGCCGATTTCCCTGCCGAAGAGAGCTTCTACACCTTCACCGAACAGGCGGTATGCTTCTTTACGGAAGAGACCAACTACCGCAGCTCGCTTTCGCCTTTCGGCATAAAGATGGTGGACCGTCTGACGGGAAAGCCGCTGCACATCGACATTTCCGACCTTCCGATGAAACGCGGCATCACGACCAACCGCAACAAGTTCGTGCTGGGACCGAGCGGCAGCGGCAAGTCGTTCTTCATGAACCATCTTGTCCGGCAGTATTATGAACAGGGAACGCACGTTGTCCTTGTGGATACCGGAAACTCGTATCAGGGATTGTGCGAAATGATCCGGCGCAAGACACACGGCGAAGACGGCGTGTATTATACCTACACGGAAGAAAAGCCCATTTCGTTCAATCCGTTCTATACGGACGACTATGTGTTTGACGTGGAGAAGAAGGACAGCATCAAGACCCTGCTGCTGACCATCTGGAAATCGGAGGACGACAAGGTATCAAAGACCGAAAGCGGAGAACTGGGCAGCGCCGTGAACGCCTACATAGAGCGTATCAAGGCAGACCGGAGCATCGTCCCCTCGTTCAACACCTTTTACGAATACATGCGCGATGACTACCGCCGTGAACTGGCCGGACGTGAAATCAAGGTAGAGAAGTCCGACTTCAACATTGACAACATGCTGACCACCATGAGGCAA
>ENA-OVGB01001202-OVGB01001202.1-human-gut-metagenome-genome-assembly--contig:-NODE-1202-length-24188-cov-4.049186_pt1 | contig 24188 bp, 19 predicted proteins | sample MGYA00237767_ERZ505413 | MGnify/ENA primary metagenome ERZ505413 (study PRJEB26158, sample SAMN06016410) | human gut metagenome | biome: human gut; feature: ankylosing spondylitis patient; material...
CTTTTTTGATTATTTTCTATCCAAGACAATTAACTCATCTTATGTGCTTTGGGAGACATCGTGATAAGAATATTGTCAAAAGCAAAGCTGCTTATTGGGGAATATATTTGTTTTGGACAATTATTTTTTTGATTGGTTGTCTGATGATGGGTTCAGCGATGAAAGTAAATTCTACAATGGATAAATTAGTGTATTATTTCATTTTAGGAAGTGATAATAGGGATTGTGTTGAATTGGGAAGTGAAGAGAATGATGAGGCATATATTTCTACATATTATACACGAAAGGAAATCAATGAGAGCTTTTTATTTGAGGTTGTCCAAAAACATGAATATGCATATGAGATGTGTCAATTACAGGAGTTGATAATTAAGAAACAGGATGAAAGATGGATACTTTATTTGAATGATGAGGTGATGGGATATGTAGAAGTAAAAAAAGGTTTTTTAATTAAGGAGTTTTGTTTTGTGTGGGATAGGCAAAAAATAGACCAAAGGAGGCAGTTATATGAGTAAAAAAATGTGCAAGAGGATATTTTAAGTAATTTTATCATTAGGTCTTGTTATGGTTCAATCCATGAATGTTAATGCAGCAGGTAATGAAGGATTAAGTGCTGAACAGTTAAATACTCTTTTGGAAGGTATGGATAGTATTGTTTTGCAGTTGGAAGAATTGGGACTCAATGATAGTGAAATAAATGGATTGTTCCAATTTACACCGCGTGAAGATAATTTTTATAAAGTAACACAAGTGAAGACAGCATCATATACTGGGAGTTTTGTAATGGAACAGTCAGATAGTGGTATTGACGATAGCGGGATTACAACATATGAGAGCTATAATGGAAATCCACCATCATCAAATGGGAAACAGCGGCAACGAATAGAAAATATATATGGAGTAGCATTGCAGTATTTTCATTCGGATTTTTATCAAGGTGCAGACCAAAATGGGCAGGATTTTGGAAATTATTTAACCTATTTATATTTATCACATTACATAGATGGACCTGGACGTGCGCCAACAAATAATGATTTACCATATATTATTTCTACCGATGATATCCAAGCGTATAATACTTTTTTATCAAGTGCAAATTTGTCGAGTTGGGCAACGGCATTAGCAGGTCTTGGAAGTGCTGTATATTCTGATATTGACTATGTTTCTAATTTAAATGCTATAAATACAGTTGATCAAACATTGTCTCTCAGTAGGCAGGATATAGCAATGGCAGGCGTTAACGGCTATAATACAAAAGGAGCAGTTGAAAGTATTGCACCATTAATTAAAGCATATTTTGATGAACATTATTATACGGCATCTGATGACGAGAAATTATCACAAGAGACTTTTGATTATGTCTCAAGTCAATTAGAGGCATTAAATTTTTACGAAAATTTTGATGAAAATATTACCAAAACGATTACAGACCTGTTGATAACTACATTTATTAGCGTTATTTGTAGTAGTGTTACTTTGATGGGGCTTTGTGTATCTGTTATTCCATTATTTGTATATGAGGCAACAGGACTTATACAGACAGCGGTATTGGTAAATCTTCAGTATTCGTTTAGTGGCAGATATGCGGTGCGGACAGGCATCTATTTGGGATTTTAAAAAATAGCAAAAATCTCTGGACACTGCAACAAACAGGAGCCTCGCAGGAACACTGCTGTAAAATCCGCTTAGTATGAGCGTATTTTGCAGCAAGTGCTCCTGCGAGGCTTTGTCATTTAATCCAATAAACTTAAAACGCTTTATTTCTTCTTCCACGCAAGAAGCCTCTCAATATGCAGCGGTTTCCCCTGAACAGCCTGCACCTTCAATCTGTTTTCCTCACTGAAACCAACCAGAATATCATGATTAGCCTCAGCCAGATAATCGATGATACCATCGATATCAGACTTCGTGTTCTTCGGACAATGAATATACAGATGCTTATTTGCGGAAATATGCAGTGTATATGAGATGCTGAAATGATACCACAGAATCTTGTGCAGGGTAGAGTATTTGTAAATCCATAAAATCTCTTTGATAGGCACGATGGCATTGCCATAAGGCGAGGTCATGATAAAATAGTGCTCTGTGATAAACATGTCCTCGGTGGCAAGCTGTGGCAGTGTCGCAAGCTCCTCCTCAGCCTCGGCAAGCAGCTTGTGCGGATTGCCGAATACGACAAGATTCTGACATGCCGGTGCCAAAACAGGAAATCTGATGCACAGGATGTAGAATATCAGGCTTATAACAGCATAGATAAGAGTGCCAAAATAAAAAACAAACATAAAAATAGTAGTTTTCAAATGGTACTCAGGCTCATTAAGATAGCAGCCTGTTATGGTATCGGAGAGTCCCTTGGAATCCCACTTCAGATCCTTCGACAGTTTATTTACAAACTGTGTGTAGGTGCCCTTTCCCTTTACGATTTTACCGACCACCGTGAGCTTGTCGATAGAGGGCAGACCCTCCTCACAGGTGGATGGTGCAAGCAGAACAATAGAGCAGTGCTCATCGCGCATGCAGTAGTAGTAATAGCCCTTGATATCGTTGCCGTCCTTCATGGTGTAGCCGGTAAAGTAAAGCTTTTTAAGGGTGGTTTTTACATACCTGTCCGAATCCTTGTATGCAGCTTCAAAGCTGACAGAATCGTTAATATGTATGGGCGATAAAATATCTCCGAGTGAAAATGCAAACCATAGCACGGTAAGCAGAATGATGTATACAATCGGAGAGAAAAGACGCCTTTTGTAAAATGCTTTGATGTTTTTTGTTATGTAGTGTTCGTAATTATCAATCATATGCTTAGTATAATGGTTTTTGTGCCTTATATCAACCTTGATTTTAAGACATTTAATTGTTATTATATAGTTACGGTAAATAGAAACACGAAATGAGGTAATTATGGAAGCATACACGAGTTTTGCCCGGGTGTATGACATGTTCATGGACAATGTGCCATATGAGAAGTGGGGCAGATATATTGTCGAAAAACTGCGTGCAAATGGCATAGACGGTGGATATGTTGTGGACTTAGGCTGTGGTACGGGAAAGCTTACCACGCTTCTTGCAGATGCGGGCTATGATATGATAGGTATTGACAATTCTTTTGACATGCTTGATATGGCGCTTGAGAGAGAGGATGACAGAATCCTTTATCTGATGCAGGATATGAGAGAGTTTGAACCGGGAGAAAAGGTGAGTGCCGTCGTAAGCGCATGTGACAGCATCAATTACATTCTTGAGCCTGAGGATCTGCAGGCAGTTTTTTTCTGCGTGAGCGAAAGTCTCAAAGAGGGTGGCATTTTTATATTTGATATCAATACTCCATACAAATATGAGGTGCTCATGGCTGATAATACCATAGCTGAAAACCGTGATGAGGGCAGCTTTATATGGGACAATTATTATGATGCCGATGAGAAAATAAACGAGTATGACCTGACACTTTTTATAAAGGAGCAGTCAGAGGATGAGGATGACATCTACAAGAAGTTTGAGGAAACTCATTTCCAGAGATGCTATGAGATTTCAGAGCTTAAGGAGCTTCTTGAGCAGTCGGGACTTGTGTTTGATGCGGTGTATGATGCGTACACAGACGATCAGGTGAAGTGTGACAGTGAGAAGGTCACTGTAATTGCACATAAAGCATAGAATTAGATAATGAGAGGTAAATTATGTCAGATTATATAGTAAGAGCAACAGCGGCGGATGCTAATATCAGAGCATTTGCTGTAACATCAAGGGAGATGGTGGAGACCGCCAGAGAGGATCACATGACAACACCTGTCATGACGGCGGCACTTGGCAGACTTCTTTCTGCGGGAGCCATGATGGGAGCTATGATGAAGGGCGATAAGGATATCATAACTCTTCAGATACAGTGCAGCGGACCTGCAAAGGGACTTACCGTCACAGCAGATTCGCACGGCAATGTAAAGGGCTTTGCCATAAATCCACAGGTTGAGCTGCCACTCAATGCGGCAGGCAAGCTTGATGTGGGTGGAGCGCTTGATCTTGGAATACTTACAGTCATAAAGGATATGGGCTTAAAGGAGCCGTATTCAGGTCAGTGTGAGCTTAAAACAGGTGAGATAGCTGAGGATCTGACTTATTATTTTGCCACATCTGAGCAGATTCCGTCGGCGGTTGGTCTTGGCGTGCTGGTGGATAAGGACCAGAGCGTAAAGCAGGCCGGTGGATTTATCATCCAGCTTATGCCGTTTACACCGGATGAGGTTGTGGACAGGCTTGAAAAGAAAATCACAGAGATTGATTCGGTGACACAGATGCTTGACAGGGGGCTGACTCCGGAGCAGATACTTGAGGAAATTTTAGGGGATTTCGGGCTTGAAATCACAGATACGACTGAGACACGTTTCCACTGTGATTGTTCAAAGGAGCGTGTGAGCAGAGCACTTTCCACACTTAGCAAAAAGGATCTTGATTCCATTATCGCAGATGGTGAGAGCATTGAGGTAAAGTGCCAGTTCTGTAATAAGGCATATGAGTTTACGGTGGATGAGTTGAAGGAGATGCGCTAATTGAAGGACGGATATATAAAGGTCGCTGCAGCGACACCAAAGGTAAAGGTGGCTGATACTGTATACAACGGACAGCTTATTAAAGCTCTTATGAAGGAGTGCACTGACAACGGGGCAAAGGTGGTTGTTTTCCCGGAGCTTTGCATTACCGGATACACCTGTCAGGATCTTTTCTGGCAGGATAAGCTCATTGCTGCAGCAGAGGATGAGCTTATAGGAATAGCTGATTACAGCAGGAGCCTTGACGGCATATTTTTCATAGGGCTTCCATATGAGATAAACGGCATGCTCTACAATATGGCGGCAGTTGTATCGCGCGGAGAAGTACTTGCCATGGTGCCAAAGACATTTCTGCCAAATTACAATGAGTTTTATGAGGCAAGGCATTTTGCATCGGGTGAAAACTTAAGCACATATGTCACACTGAAAAATGGACAGCAGGTGTCTGTAGATACTGATTTTATTTTTAGCTGCAAGCAGCTGCCAAAGCTTAAGATAGCGGTGGAGCTTTGTGAGGATCTTTGGACTCCGAACCCGCCGAGCATCAGACACGCGATGTCGGGTGCCACTGTGATTGTAAATCTGTCTGCATCAGATGAGGTGACAGGCAAGGCAATATACAGGAGAGAGCTTGTGAGCGGACAGTCTGCCCGATTAATATGTGGATATATTTATGCGTCAGCGGGAGACGGTGAGTCCACACAGGATGTGGTCTACTCAGGACACAATCTCATCTGTGAAAACGGAAATGTGCTTGCCGAGTCAAAGCGCTTTACAAATGAGACTATATACAGCGAGTTTGATGTAGAAAGAATAGAGACTGAGAGGCGCAGGATGACAACATTTGTTGTCGAGGATGATCACAGATGGGCTGAGTTTGATCTTGAGGTAAAGGATACCACTCTTAGCCGCTATGTAAACCCGGCTCCTTTTGTTCCTGCAGACAAGACAGACAGGGACAGACGCTGTGATGAGATTCTTATGATTCAGGCTATGGGGCTTAAAAAGAGATTAGAGCATACCAACTGCAAGACAGCAGTTATCGGTATTTCAGGAGGACTCGACTCCACACTGGCACTGCTTGTCACGGTAAGAGCATTTGACCTTTTGGGAAAGGATCACAAGGATATAGCGGCAGTTACCATGCCGGGCTTTGGAACAACAGACCGCACATATGACAATGCGGTAAATCTCATTAAATGCCTTGGAGCTACATTTATCGAGGTGGATATAAAGGATGCCGTAAATATACATTTCAGGGATATCGGACAGGATCCGTCTGTGCATGATGTCACATACGAGAATGGACAGGCACGCGAGCGCACACAGATACTTATGGATATCGCAAACAAGGAAAACGGAATGGTTATAGGTACAGGAGATTTGTCAGAGCTGGCACTCGGCTGGGCGACCTACAACGGAGACCATATGTCCATGTATGCCGTAAATGCATCCGTTCCAAAGACTCTGGTGCGCCATCTGGTAAAATACTATGCAGATACCTGCGGCAGCGATTTGTTGGAAAGTACACTTCTTGATGTGCTTGATACACCTGTTTCTCCTGAGCTTTTACCACCTGAAAACGGTAAGATTTCACAGAAGACAGAGGATCTTGTGGGACCTTATGAGCTGCATGACTTCTTCCTTTACAATATGCTGCGCTGCGGCTATGCTCCTGCCAAGGTTTACCGCCTTGCAGGGATAGCATTTGAAGGAAAATATGATGATGAGTTTATTCTCAAATGGCTTAAGAACTTCTATCGCAGATTTTTCGCACAGCAGTTCAAGCGCTCATGTCTGCCGGATGGACCAAAGGTAGGAACAGTGGCGGTCTCACCGAGAGGAGACCTAAGGATGCCTTCTGATGCGTGTGGACGTATCTGGATGGATGAAGTTGATAAGCTGTAATAGTAAGAGGAAAACAATGGGAAAGACACATAAGAAAACTCATAGAAGGCAGGGAAGCATAAAACGTGCAAGGCACCGCGACAGGCGCATGAAAATAGGCGCAATAGTTCTTTGTGCAGCGATAATCATAACAACATTTCTGGCGTGTGGCATGCAGCTTTTAGTTCCCGTAGCTGATGCAGTGGTAGGTGCTGATAATAAGACGCAATCAAGAGATGTTGATGTGCAGAAGAATAATAATTCACTTACCGCATCTAAAATGGATTCAGAAAAAAATCAAAACAGCTCAGAGGCTGATGTAACCGCTGCGGAGCAAGACAGCGAGCCTGACAAGGAAACGAAGCTTGATGAGATACTTCACAGTGCAAAGTATCCGGGGCAGCTAAAGGAGCTTGCCAAGAGAAATGATGAGGCAATTGACTTCATATATGAGTATCCTAAGGAGCACTCGAAAGAGCATGATATTGATCTGACGGCAGAGGCCTCGCAGGATACAGTACCTCTTTTGCAGCAGTGGGATAAGAGATGGGGCTATGAAAAGTACAGTGGCAATTATTTTGCGGCGAGTGGCTGCGGTCCGACTGCACTTTCGATGGTTGTATTATATCTGACACATGATGCACAGGCATCCCCTCTTGCGGTGGCAGAGTATGCAAAGGAGGCCGGATACAGTGTGGATGGCTCCGGAAGTGCATGGAATCTTATGAGCAAGGGCTGCAGGCACTACGGGGTAAATGCAAAGACTATAAAGGTGGATGAGGATACATTTAAAGAAAGGCTTGATGAGGGCAATCTGATAGTCGTAAATGTCGGTCCGGGAGATTTCACAGACAATGGACATTTTATGGTGATCACAGGCTATGATGATGAGGGCTTTACTATAAATGATCCAAACAGTATCATAAAGAGCAATACCCACTGGCAGTTTGAGAGGCTGCATTCGCAGATCAGGGCTGCATGGAGGATGTTTGTATAGATAATAAGTAATAAAACCTGCTGTGTCATGCATGATGGACACAGCAGGTTTTTAGTTACATTCAGGAATAATTAATTAGTGTAGTGTACTAAATCTATACGGACTAATAACAAATAATAAAGTATGGCATGCAGATTATAACAATTGAATACCATGCTCCTCACATGCCTTAATTGTCTCCTCAGGCCACAGTGAGCTCTGTACCTCACCGATATGAGCCTTTCTGAGGAAGAACATACAGATTCGTGACTGTCCGATTCCGCCTCCGATAGTGTAAGGAAGCTCCTTGTTGAGGATAGCCTTCTGGAATGGAAGCTTAGCACGCTCAGGACATCCGGCCTTGTCAAGCTGCTCCTTTAGGGCTTTTTCATCTACACGGATACCCATTGATGAAAGCTCAAGTGCGATATCAAGAACAGGATAGTATACGATGATATCAGCGTTTAAAGCCCAGTCGTCATAGTCAGGGGCACGTCCGTCGTGAGGCTCTCCGTTTGCAAGCTTGTCACCAATCTGCATTACACAGATTGCACCCTTTGCCTTTGCAAAATAATACTCACGCTCCTTTGGAGTATTGTCCGGGAACATTTCCTCAAGCTCTGATGTGGTGATAAAGGTGATATCCTTTGGCAGAATCAAATCTATGTAGTCGTACTGTATAGCCATGTACTGCTCGGTCTTGCGCAGGCATTTGTATACGGTCTTTACTGTTTCCTCAAGGAAGTCTAAGTTTCTGTCCTCCTTGCGGATGATTTTTTCCCAGTCCCACTGGTCAACAAATATAGAGTGGATATTGTCAGTCTCCTCATCGCGTCTTATGGCATTCATATCTGTGTAGATACCCTCGCCGAGAGAGAAGCCGTATTTCTTTAATGCATATCTCTTCCACTTGGCAAGAGAGTGAACGACCTCAGCCTCCTTGTCACCCTGCTCAAGGATGCCGAAGGTAACAGGTCTTTCATATCCGTTTAAGTTATCGTTTAACCCTGTGGTAGGATCAACGAAAAGCGGTGCTGAAACACGTGTCAGGGAAAGACGCTGTGCGAGCATGCCCTGGAAGAAATCCTTAACAGTCTTGATGGCAAGCTGTGTATCGTGAAGATTCAGTGCCGAAGAATAGTTCTTTGGTATTGTTAATTTGCTCATTTTAGATTAAACCTCGTTGTATTATAAATTTTTAAATAAAATTCCTTTAACCTGATTATTATATCACAATTTTTCTAGAAAGATAGTCCATAATATGATAAAATTAGATAGTTTAAAGCGAAACAATATAGTTTTACCTTATTTTTACGTGGTCAGGGTGTTAAGAAAGGCAGTAGATTGATATGAGAAAAAGAGATATGACCTTTGCTTCGGCAGTGCTTGAGGCAATAGATGCGATTTTAGCACTTGCGTATATAGGCTTACAGATTTATTATGGAGTGTGCTATCACATACAGGTATTTAAGTTTGTGGCCAATATACTTGTGCTTTTGCTTGTATACATTGCAATCACATGGCTGCAGCATTATCCGGAAAAGCTCAATCACATAGCAGCAGAGCTGTGTGTGGGAAATATAAGAAAGTATTCACTCAGGCTTTTAACGTTTGTGAAGCTTGTTTTTACAGCAGGGCTTTTGGTGCCATGCGTGTGTGATGCGTTTGGAATAGCAATCCGCGATGTATACAGCCTCATTATGATAGGGCTCATCCTTGTGGTGACGGCATATTATGAGTACAGGATATTTCAGGAAATAAAGTCATTGCGGAAATAATGTAGGAGAAATAAAATGCAGCTTAGTATAGAAGAAGTTAAAAAGCTGGATAGTAACAGCTATCAGATAATAGATATAAGAAGTGAGGAAGAGGTGGCTCACGGTGCCATAAAGGGAGCACTCAATATTCAGGCAGAGGAAATAGAGTCAGATGAGAGGGTGCCGCATGATAAGAAGCTTGTCATAGTCTGCAGCCGTGGTAAGACGAGTGTGGATGTGGCAGAGTATCTCACAGAAAAAGGTTTTGATGCGGCGAGCTTAAAGGGAGGCTATATAAGCTGGCTGCTTGATGCCATGAAAGAGGATGAGGTGGCAGAGCGCGATATAAAGGCAGATGTGGAGCAAAGCATCAGAAAGAAATTTAAGAAATCCATCTGGCGCAAGTTTACAAAGGCGATAAATACCTATGAGCTTGTAAAGCCGGGTGATAAGATTGCGGTGTGTATCTCGGGAGGTAAGGATTCCATGCTCATGGCAAAGCTTTTTCAGGAGCTTAAACATCACAACAAGTTTGATTTTGATGTGAAGTTTCTCGTCATGGACCCGGGCTACAATGAGGCGAACAGGCATGTGATAGAGGAAAACTGCAGGAACCTTGGCATCCCTGCCACTATTTTTGAGTCGGATATATTTGATGCTGTATATGATATCGAAAAATCGCCATGCTATTTATGTGCGAGGATGAGAAGAGGGCATCTGTATGCATTTGCAAAGGAGCTGGGCTGCAACAAAATTGCGCTCGGACATCACTATGATGATGTTATCGAGACAATACTCATGGGCATGCTCTACGGTGCACAGGTACAGACCATGATGCCTAAGCTTCACAGCACAAACTTTGAGGGCATGGAGCTTATCAGGCCTCTTTACCTGGTCAGGGAGGACGATATCAAGGCATGGCGTGATTACAACGGTCTGCATTTCATACAGTGTGCCTGCAAGTTTACAGATACCTGTACAACCTGCAATAATGAGGAAAACCGCTCAAAGCGTGTTGAGATAAAGCAGCTCATCGCTAATCTTAAAAAGGTGAATCCTTTTGTCGAGGCAAATATATTTAAGAGCGTGGAGAATGTAAATCTGGCTACGGTTGTAGCATATAAAAAGGATGGCATAAAGCACAGCTTCCTAGATCACTATGATGAATAAGACGGATATATTTCAGGAGGGCATTGTATGGCAGATATCATGGATTATATTGACTGGCGTGGAGATATAGGCTTTGATGAGGTGCATGTAAATGAGGTGGACGGACTGATTTTTTCACAGCTTATTTATGTGCGGATGAAGCCCTATATGCCGGATGCAAAGAAGTCATACCTTACGATAAAACAGCTTTCAAGCCTTTACTGCGCGGACCACAGTGATGATGAGATTGAGCAGATGCCTAATCTTTTCCGCCACTCCGCGAGGCTGCTTCAAAAGCTGGCGCACTCAAGGCGCTATGCTGACTGCATTTTGAGATATTATATATACGATATTAGTGAAAAAGAGGAGTCGCAGTTTTCTGCGGTTACGATAGAACTGCCTGACGGCACATATTTCATTTCCTACAGTGGTACAGACCATTCCGTGGTCGGCTGGAAGGAAAACTTTAATCTAAGCTATCTCGATGAGACACCGGGACAGAACAAGGCGAAAAAATATTTAAAGCAGGTGGCAGCATATATATGCAATGATGATAGGGGCATAAATGAAAAAGCCATAAATGATAAAGCTTTAGATGATGAAAATATCAACAATAAAAGCAGCAATGCAAGAAAGCTGTGGATAGGCGGGCACTCAAAGGGTGGAAATCTGGCAGTGTTTGCGGCCATGCATGTGGATAAAGAGGTGCAGGATGTCATTATAAGGGTGTTTAATTTTGACGGGCCGGGCTTCAATCACAAGATGATATATACGACAGGCTACAAAAGAATTTTTGACAGAATAGAGACATTTCTGCCACAGTCATCCATTGTTGGCTTATTGCTTGAGCATGTGGACGATTATGAGGTGGTAAGAAGCACTAATTCGGGGCCGCTGCAGCATGATGCTTTTTCATGGGAGATAATGGGCGGAAGTATCATAAAGGCGGATGGGCTGGACAAAAACAGTGTGCGCCTTGACAAGACACTCAGAAACTGGATAGGCAGTATGGATGAGGCGCAGCGCAGGCAGTTTGTAAATGTGCTTTTTTCAATAGCATCGGACTCCAATTTTGAGAACCTTGACCAGATGTCATTTAGGCAGCTTATTGAGATGATAAAGGCTGCCGATGAGCTGTCCAAGGATGACTGGAGCATGCTTAAGAATACAGTAAGACTCCTGATTTCTGCCGGTGTCGGTGTGGTCAGGGATGAAAAGGAGAAATAAATGTTAAATCAGTTTTCAAGAACACAGCTTTTGCTTGGAAAAGAGGCGATGGATAGACTAAAGGGCGCAAGAGTCGCAGTATTTGGAATAGGAGGAGTGGGCGGATATGTCTGCGAGGCACTAGTCAGAAGCGGCGTGGGAGCGATTGACCTTATCGATGATGACAAGGTGTGTCTTACAAACCTGAACAGGCAGATAATCGCAACCCGAAAGACCATAGGAAAATACAAGACAGATGTGATGGAGGAGAGGATTCATGATATTAATCCTGATGTCAGTGTCGTGACGCACAGGTGCTTCTTTTTGCCGGAAAATGCTGATGAATTTCCGTTTGAAGAGTATGATTATATAGTTGACGCGGTTGATACGGTCACAGCAAAGATTGCGCTTGTTATGAAGGCACAGGAGAAAAATATCCCTATCATGAGCAGTATGGGGGCAGGAAATAAGCTGGATGCAAGTGCATTTAAGGTGGCTGATATATATAAGACCAGCATGTGTCCTCTTGCCAAGGTCATGCGCCATGAGCTTAAAAAACGTGGCGTGAAAAAGCTTAAGGTGGTATACTCTGAGGAGAAGCCGACAAGACCGATTGAGGATATGTCCATAAGCTGCAGAACCGACTGCATCTGCCCACCGGGTGCCGAACACAAGTGTACAGAGCGCAGGGATATTCCGGGAAGCCTTGCATTTGTGCCATCCGTGGCAGGGCTTATTATCGCAGGCGAGGTAGTACAGGACATAGCCTTTGACAGGGTATGATGAAAAATACAATTACGAAAAGAGAGGAATAAAAATGCCAGTATTTGATTTTAGCGATACACCGGTAGCAAATGAGCATCCGGAGTGTACATATGAGACATTTCATTCGACAGAGACAAAGGCATCTGCTGATAAGCCGATTGTTGTGATAGACAATAAGGAAAAGGAGTGGGCGCATCATGCGCTTGGTATGTTTACAAATCCGATAAAGCGTACATCCTTTGAATTTGAGGATGGTGATGGCGTGACCAGTGCTGATATCCTGCGCATTGATTCGCGCTTCGTGAGCCTTTTTAAGTGGCTTGGTGAAAATCACATAAAGGTGCAGCTTTCAGGAGCCAATACACCTGATGGATACGCAGTATACAAGGTGAGGGAGGTAGCTCTCGGCAGAGGCACAAAGCTGTCTGCAGAGGACGGATTCCTGCAGTATATGATGGAGAGACTTTTTGCGAGCACTATGCCCGAGGATGAGCCGGACCTCGATGATTACGAGGAAGAGGGCGACAGCATGAAGCTTACCAGTATACAGAGCATCACAGATTTCATGACCTGTGCAGGCCGTACACTGCCTGACAATATACTGCTTTGGGCCAGAAGAAACCTGGCAGTTGCGCGTTCAAGCGAGGTATCACCTGAGGAGAGACGTCATGCGCAGAGAGCACTTTCCATCATGATGAATATCCAGTGGAAGGGAAATTATTTTGAAGCAATTGACCCTGTGGAGGCAAGGCGCATACTCGATGAGGAGCTTTATGGCATGGAGAGCGTGAAGCAGAGAATCATTGAGACCATTATCCAGATAAACAGGACGCATACACTTCCTGCCTACGGACTGCTGCTCTGCGGACCGGCAGGAACGGGAAAATCACAGATTGCATATGCGGTTGCGCGTATTCTGAAGCTTCCATGGACCACACTCGACATGAGCTCCATAAATGATGCAGAGCAGCTCACAGGAAGCTCAAGAATCTATTCAAACGCAAAGCCGGGAATCATTATGGAGGCATTTTCACAGGCGGGAGAGTCAAATCTTGTATTTATCATCAATGAGCTTGACAAGGCCTCAAGCAAAAACGGCAACGGAAATCCTGCAGATGTGCTTTTGACACTGCTTGACAATCTGGGCTTTACAGACAACTATATGGAGTGTATGGTGCCAACAGTCGGAGTATATCCGATTGCCACAGCCAACGATAAATCACAGATTTCAGCACCGCTTATGTCTCGTTTTGCGGTGATTGACATTCCGGACTATACTGATGAAGAGAAGAAGGTCATTTTCCAGAGATTTGCCCTGCGCAAGGTATTTGAGCGGATGGGAATGAAGGAGGAGGAGTGCGTTCTCACAGAGGACGGACTTGATGCAGTGATTAAGCTTCACGAGAACACATCGGGTATAAGAGATCTCGAGCAGGCTGCAGAGCATCTGGCAGCAAATGCACTTTATCAGATTGAGGTTGATAAGGTAAAGCAGGTGGTATTTGATGCCGAGGCTGTTTTTGAGCTTCTGGGATAGTATAGCGGATACAGGAATTGTTACGAAAATAAAAGGAGATTGTCAGGATGAGAGAATTTGGAAAATCCAGAAAACTAGATAATGTGCTTTATGATGTAAGAGGACCGGTGGTGGATGAGGCGGCCCGCATGGAGGAAAACGGCACAAATGTGTTGAAGCTCAATATAGGAAATCCTGCGCCGTTTGGCTTCAGGACACCTGATGAGGTGATATATGATATGTCACGCCAGCTCACGGACTGTGAGGGGTATTCCAACTCCAAGGGACTTTTTTCAGCAAGAAAAGCAATCATGCAATATGCACAGCTCAAAAAGCTTCCTAATGTGACGGTTGAGGATATCTACACCGGAAACGGAGTCAGCGAGCTTATAAACTTAAGCATGTCGGCACTTCTTGACAACAGTGATGAGGTGCTGGTGCCGGCACCGGACTATCCGCTTTGGACAGCCTGCGTTACACTTGCGGGAGGCACGGCAGTGCACTATATCTGTGATGAGCAGTCAGAATGGTATCCGGACATAGAGGATATCAAAAAGAAGATTACAGACAAGACAAAGGCTATCGTAATAATAAACCCTAATAACCCTACAGGAGCGCTTTATCCAAGGGAGGTGCTGCAGCAGATAGTTGATGTGGCAAGAGAGTACGAGCTTATGATTTTTTCGGATGAGATATATGACAGGCTGGTGATGGATGACTATGAGCATGTGTCTATTGCGTCGCTTGCACCGGACCTCTTCTGTGTGACCTTCAGCGGTCTTTCTAAGTCACATATGATAGCAGGCTATCGTATCGGATGGATGGTTTTAAGCGGCAACAAGGCGCTCGGAAAGGACTATATCGAGGGGCTCAACATGCTCTCAAACATGCGTCTTTGCTCGAATGTTCCGGCGCAGTCGATAGTGCAGACAGCTTTAGGCGGATATCAGAGTGTAGGCGAGTATATTGTGCCGGGCGGACGAATCTATGAGCAGAGAGAGTATGTCTACAAGGCATTAAACGATATACCGGGAATTTCGGCAGTAAAGCCAAAGGCAGCATTTTACATATTCCCAAAGATTGATACTGCAAGGTTCAATATCACAAACGATGAGCAGTTTGCACTGGATCTGCTTCGTGAGAAGAAGATACTCATCATCCACGGCGGCGGCTTCAACTGGGATAAGCCGGATCACTTCAGAGTGGTATATCTGCCTAGAACAGAGATACTAAAGGATGCCACAGGCAAGCTTGCAGACTTTCTGGCTTCATATAAGCAGAAATAATTATTGGCATAGATAATTATAAAACATATGATATAAAACATATAACATATAAGCTCCGGCACAGAAATGCTTTGGTTTCTGACCGGAGTTTTTATATTATGCTGTAATATTTTTAAAAGTAACCTACCTGTAACTTTACATAATGTATTATACACTTGTATCGCGGGGCGGCTGCACTTTAAAGGACAGACCGCACAGCACTCAAAAATGCATAGAGAAGAAAAGGAGAATTAAATGGAACTGCTTAGAGTAGAACACTTATCAAAAATATACGGAGCTGGAGAAAATCAGGTCAAGGCTTTGGACGATGTGTCATTGAGCGTGGAAAAGGGAGAGTTCGTGGCAATTGTCGGGGCGAGTGGCTCCGGAAAATCCACACTGCTTCATCTGCTCGGAGGTGTTGACAGGCCAACAAGCGGAAAGGTGTATATAAACGGCACCGATATTTTTGCCATGAATGATGATGAGCTTGCCATATTCAGAAGAAGACAGGTGGGTATCATTTATCAGTTTTATAATCTGATACCTATATTAAATGTCGAGGAAAACATAGCAATCCCGATGGAGCTTGATGGAAGAAAGGTGGAAAAAGCACAGATGGATGACATGCTTTTGCGCCTGGGACTTACAGAAAGACGCACTCATCTGCCAAATGAGCTCTCAGGAGGACAGCAGCAGCGCACATCTATAGGAAGAGCTTTGATTACGAGACCGTCTATAGTGCTGGCGGATGAGCCGACCGGAAATCTGGATACCAAGGCAAGCAACGAGATTATGCATCTCTTAAAGACCTCAAACCGTGAGCTCAATCAGACAATTATCATGATTACGCACAATATGGAGCTTGCAAAGGCGGCTGACCGCACAATAATGATAGAGGATGGTAAAATCAGATGAATTTGATGAAGACACTCACATTAAAAAACTTAAAGCTCAACAGGAAAAGAACTATTGTCACGATAGTTGGAATAATTCTGGCAACAGCGCTTTTGTCAGCGCTTGTCACACTTGTGTCAAGCTTTCAGTACAGTATGATTGAATACCAGAAGCAAAAAGACGGCGACTTTCATGTGAAATTTTCGGGTGTGAAAATGTCTGAGCTTTCAGAGTTTAAAAACAACAGAAATATTGAAAGTACATTTGAGACGATGGGGATGGGCTTTGCAAAGCTTGACGGCTGCAAGAATGAGGATAAGCCGTATGCATATGTCATGGCAACAGATGAGGCAGGCTTTGAGAGAGGATGCTTTAACCTGATAGAGGGCCGCATGGCAAAAAATGAGGATGAGATAGTCATTCCAAGGCACTTAAAGACAAACGGACGAATCGACATAAAGGTGGGGGATGAGATAACACTTGATATCGGAAAGCGATATGATTCAAACACCGAAAGTGTTATATCGGAAAACTGCGCATATGAGCATGAGGCAGAGACACTTACCGATACTGTGACAAAGCACTACAAGGTGGTAGGCATCATGGAAAGACCGGGCTATGGAATGGAGGACTATAGTGCCGCCGGATATACATTTGTCACATACTCTGATGAACTGGCAGCAATTGATAACGGCACAAAGAGTGAGGAAAGCGAAGCTGACAATACACTCACAGTGTACAGCAGATACACTCAAAAGGCTTTAAGAAACAAGGATGCTGTGACTGCAGATATAATTGGTGTGGATGAAAAGCTGTTTGCGAAAGCGAATAATTCATCTGTTGAAATGACTGCTGAGGAGAGTGGCAGGTTTCTTAAAGAGATGGAAAATGCAAAATATGATATATATATGAATGGCTTCCTTATAAGCTATGAGTGCGTTTTCCCGATTGACGGTTCATTTAAAGCACTGTTTACAGTGGCCGCTGTTGTGGCTTTGATAATCATACTGACATCAGTGTACTGTATCAAAAACAGCTTCAACATATCAATCACTGAAAAAATCAGGCAGTATGGCATGCTGGCAAGCGTGGGTGCTACGAGGCGCCAGATAAAAAGCAGCGTTAAGACAGAGGCAGCAATGCTTGGAGTGGTTGGTATTCCTGTAGGTACCATGAGTGGTATTTTGGCATCGCTTATACTTGTCAAGGTGGTAAATGCGCTGTCAGCAGGCTGGCTTAACTTTGCTTTGAGCTTTCACACATCACTGCCTGCACTTATTCTTGCTGTGATACTGAGTATAGCAACCATTTATTTCTCTGCAACAGGCAGTGCAAAAAGGGCCGCAAAGGTCACACCGCTTGAAGCAATAAGAAACACAAAGGAGATTAAAATAAAGTCAGCAAAGCTTAAGACACCGGCTATTATAGGCAGAATCTGGGGCATTGGAGGCGTTATCTCATATAAGAATATAAAGAGGAACAAAAAAAAGTACAGAACCACAGTGACATCCATTGTCATCTGCTCAGTGACGTTTATTGTGATATCATACTTTATGTCTATGGCCTTTAGCATGGTTGGGATGTCATATGCTTCAACAGATTACAATATCGGAATAAATATGTCATATAAAAAAGACATTCATATTGATATCGAAAAGCTCTCTAAGCTTGTGAGCGGTATTGAAGGAGTTGATGATTATCTGGTTGGAGCCGGCTATGATTTCGATGTCAGGAAGCCTAAGTATACAAAGGAATATGGAGAGTATTGCAGGCAGGTTTATGACAACAGTGAGGATGTCTCACAAATGTTTTTAATCACGGTTTTGGATGACAAATCGTATGATAAGTATGCGTCCGACGCAGGCATAAAAAATGCAGCTGCAGGAGCAATTCTTGTGAATAAAGGCACATTTGATGTGTATAATGAGAATAGCTTGAAATACGTCAAAAAAGAGATGGAGCTGTACAAATATAAAGCAGGAGATACAATCGAGTGCGGCTACAATGTGTATGATGATGCTTCTTCTGATGACAATACAGCAGAAGGCGATACTGAAAGCAGCACAGAGGATAACAGCGGATACGTTGACGAGGAAACAATAAATAACGGAGTCAGAAAGACTCTGGATGTAACTATTGCAGGTGTCACAGACAAGGTACCGATCGGTTATAAGAGCTATAGCTATGCAACACTTTTGTTTATGAACCAAAAGGACTTTGAAAGCCTATGGGCTGACGGCAAAAGTAATGAGCTCAAACAGAGATATGTGTCGTATTCGGCATATGTGGTTGCAGAAAATGCAGATGAATATCAGGATACATTCGAAAAGGAGACGGAAGGAAATCCTGAGTATTCGCAGATTAGTTTTTATGTCAGCAATCTGGATAAGCAGATGCGCGATGAAAAGTCACTCTTTACACTGCTTGGAGTATTTGCATACGGACTTATTGTGGTCATTGCCTTAATAGGAATCACAAATATCATCAATACCTTAAGCACCGGAATGGAGCTTAGAAGCCGCGAGTTCGCCACACTAAGAAGCATTGGAATGACAGATAAGCAGTTTGCTGGAATGGTCAGGCTCGAGAGTGTGTTTATATCTGTAAAGGCTCTTGTAATAGGTGTACCGCTTGGTATTTTAATCAGCTATCTCTTATGTGTTATTATGAACAGGATGGATGGCGCAATCATTTATGAGCCGCCGTATAAAGCAATTATATTGTGTATAGTGGTTGTAATAATGCTGATTTATGCTATCATGAAACTATCAATGACGAAGCTTAGACACAATAACATTGTTGAGACGATCAAAAATGAAAATCTGTAGAAAATGCGGGAGCTGATATGAAAAAAATACTTCTCATAGAGGACAATAAAGGAATAACAGAGGGACTGTGTGATACCTTTACAGAACCTGAATATGAGCTTTTGACAGCAGGAAATTTAAAGGAGGCTGGGGCGCTTTTGAGTGAGCACCCCGGCCTTGTGCTGCTTGATGTGTCGCTTCCGGATGGGAACGGCTTTGATTTTTACAGCGAAAGGCTGGAAAAAGAAAAAACACCGGTGATTTTTCTTACCGCAAGGGATGAGGAAAATGATATAGTAAAGGGACTTGAGCTTGGAGCGGAGGATTACATCACAAAGCCTTTTTCAGTAAGGGAGCTTGTGGCGAGGGTAAACCGCGTGTTTTTGCGAAGGAAAAGTGATGACAGCTCATCTGTCATACATGCAGGAAGCATAAGCTACGATTTGGATAAAAAGGAAGCAAGAAGGGATGGACAGTTGATTGCTCTTTCAAGTCTTGAAAACCGAATACTTGATCTGCTTTTTACAAATCACGACAAGGCTGTGTCAAGAAATGCCGTGCTTGACTGCATCTGGGAGGCGACAGGCAACGATGTGTACGACCATACAGTGACTGTCTATATGAAGCGCATCAGGGCAAAGCTTGGTGAGGATGTGATAAAGACTGTGAAGGGAATCGGGTATCGTGTTGATTCAGATGAAGCTCTTTAAACAGTATCGGCTGACAGAGACAGTTCCCGGGGGAAAGCATGAGAAAGAAGAAATATAATTTAGAGAATAGAAAACATTTTGTGTATTTTGCAATAATATATACATGTATATGTGTGACGGTTATGGCTTTTACCGTCTTTTTCCAGTACAGGGCGTATACGAAAAACTATAACGCCACAGTGGCTAAGCTATGTGCGCTCATTCATGAAAAATATCCCGATGTATCGGATGGCAGTATAGCCGCGATTCTAAATGACAGCAGCTTAGGCCGCGATTATACAAATTTAAAAAGCGCAGAGACGCTCTTAAAAAAATACGGCATTGATATGGAAAAGGATTCTGCGGTTTTGTCAAATGAAAAAGCGCTTAAAGGAGCGCTTTGGCTTGACATATTTCTTGTTGTGCTTTTTGCAGGGGGATTTTGTCTTTACATTGTGCTTATAAGATTTAGCTTTAAAAGACAGGTCAGACAGGCTGCGGATTATCTGCGCCGCATAAATCAGGGAGACTACAGACTTGTTATGGCAGATAGCACAGAGGGGGAGCTTTCTATACTAAAGGGAGAGCTTTACAAGACAGCGATCTATTTGAGGGAGTCTGCGGAAAATGCAAAGGCAGACAAGCTTTTGCTAAAGGATGCGCTTTCTGACATATCGCATCAGTTTAAGACACCGCTCACATCACTTTCGATAAATCTGGAAAATCTGGAAGGAAATCCTGATATGGCATCTGAAAACAGAAACAGGATAATGCGCAGGGCAAAGCGTGATGTGGATAATATATCGCATATGGTGCAGGCTATCTTAAAGCTTTCAAGGCTTGAAGCGGATGTTGTGGAGTTTGATGAGAAGGATACGCTGCTGTCTGAAATTGTAGCTGAGGCAGCTGACAATGTTATGGCACTTTGCGATTTGAGAGACATAAGGCTGTCCATAGATGATGGCTCTGATAAGGATGCCTGTATACATGCTGATGCATACTGGCAGTGTGAGGCCATTACAAACATAGTAAAAAATGCAGTGGAGCACGCAGAGAGTGAGGTAAAGATAGGTTTTTACAGGTATGAGATGTATGCAGAGATAACAGTGCAAAACGATGGGGAGACCATAAGTGATGAGGACAAAAAGCATATTTTTACGCGTTTTTACAGCGGCAGCGGACAGCCGGCAGACAGCATCGGCATAGGACTTTCGCTGGCGGAAGCAATTGTGCGTCATGACAATGGATATATCCTTGTGGAGGATTGTACAAAAGATGTATTAAATGAAAAAAATGAATGCAGTGGCACACGCTTTGTGGTAAGATATCTGTGATAAGTTGAGAAAAATTATCAATAAATACACTAGGAAGCGATAAAATGACACTAAAAGAACTTGGCATAGGACAGAGTGCCAGAATACTTACAGTAGGCGGTGAGGGCGCATTGCGCCAGCATTTCCTGGATATGGGAGTAATCCCAAAAGCCGAAGTAACAGTTATCAAATTTGCACCGATGGGAGACCCGATGGAGCTTCAGGTGCACGGCTATGAGCTCACATTGAGGCTTGATGATGCGGCACAGATTGAGGTAGAATTAATTGACAGCCGCTCAAGAAAGCATGAGGGTCCTAAAAAGATAAGCAACACAGCCCATCCCGGACTTGGCGAGGAGGGCAAATACCATGTGAAGGGCAGTGGCAATCCCCTTCCGGATGGTGAGAAGCTCACATACGCACTTGTGGGCAATCAGAACTGCGGCAAGACAACACTTTTCAACCAGCTTACAGGCTCAAACCAGCATGTCGGCAATTTCCCGGGAGTGACGGTGGACAGAAAGGATGGCTCTATTAAAGAACATCCGGATACATCAATCACAGATTTACCGGGCATTTACTCAATGAGCCCATATACTAATGAGGAGATTGTGTCGAGAAACTTTGTGCTCGATAACAAGCCAAAGGCCATAATAAATATCGTAGATGCGACAAATATCGAGAGAAACCTGTATCTGACCATGCAGCTTCTTGAGATGGATATACCGATGGTTATCGCTCTAAATATGATGGACGAGGTGACGGCTAACTCAGGCTCAATCGATGTAAATAAAATCGAGGGACTGTTAGGAGTGCCTGTTGTACCGATTTCTGCCGCAAAGAATCAGGGTGTTGATGAGCTGGTGCGCCATGCAATACACATTGCAAAGTATCAGGAGCGCCCGGGCAGACAGGATTTCTGTGATGAGAATGATTTTGGCGGTGCCGTGCACAGATGTATACACGCGGTCAGCCACCTGATTGAGGATCATGCAAAGCTCGCCGGAGTTCCGATTCGCTTTGCAGCCACCAAAATTATCGAGGGAGATGCACTTATATTAGAGCAGCTTCATCTTGATGAGAATGAGAAAGAGGCAATAGAGCATCTGATTGTCCAGATGGAGAAGGAGCGAGGCCTTGACAGAAGCGCTGCAATTGCGGATATGCGCTTTACATTTATTGAGAAAATATGCGAGAGCACCGTGGTAAAACCGAAGGAGAGCAGGGAGCGTATCAGAAGTGAGCGTATCGACCGTGTTCTTACAGGTAAATACACGGCAATACCTTGCTTTATAGTGATAATGCTTGCGGTATTTTATCTCACCTTCAACGTAATCGGAGCAGGTCTTCAGTGGCTTTTGGAGCAGGGCATAGGAGAGCTGACAGCGTTGACAGATAAGGCACTCACAGCGGCAGGCGTGAATGAGGTGTTGCACGGACTGGTAATAGACGGCATCTTTCAGGGTGTCGGAAGCGTATTAAGCTTCTTGCCGATTATCGTGACACTGTTCTTTTTCTTATCCCTCATGGAGGACAGCGGATACATAGCGAGGGTTGCATTCTTCATGGACAAGCTCCTTCGTAAGATAGGACTTTCAGGGCGAAGCATAGTACCAATGCTCATAGGCTTCGGCTGTACGGTGCCAGCTGTCATGGCGACACGTACACTGCCAAGTGAGAGAGACCGTAGAATGACTATACTCCTCACACCGTTTATGAGCTGTTCGGCAAAATTGCCAATTTATGCATTCTTTGTTAGTGCATTTTTTCCAAAGAATGGCGGACTTGTCATGGGAGGACTGTACTTCCTTGGAATAATTGTCGGAATACTTTTCGCATTTATCTACAGAAAGACTTTGTTCAGGGGTGACGCAGTGCCGTTTGTCATGGAGCTGCCAAACTACAGGATGCCGGGCGCCAAGAATGTGTGCCAGCTCCTCTGGGAGAAGGCAAAGGACTTTTTGCAGAAGGCATTTACAGTAATACTTATTGCCACAATGCTTATATGGTTCTTACAGAGCTTTGACATACACTTTAACATGGTAACAGACTCAAAGGACAGCATGCTTGCTGCTATTTCAAGTGTTATCGTGCCTGTCTTTAAGCCTCTGGGACTCGGCGACTGGCGTATATGCACGTCACTTATCAGCGGACTCATGGCAAAGGAGAGCGTGGTATCAACACTGGAGATACTGTTTGGCGGAACGGTCACGACAGCACTCACAACACTTTCAGCAGCATCTCTTCTGGTGTTCTCGCTGCTCTACAGCCCTTGTGTGGCAGCAATAGCTTCCATAAAGAGAGAGCTGGGGGCAAAGTGGGCAGTCAGTGTGGCGCTTTTGCAGTGTGCGATTGCATGGGTGGCAGCATTTATTGTAAGAGTTATTGGACTTCTGCTAATGTAAAAAAACTGACTACAAAAAATATAAAAGGAGATATTTGATGGAGATTAAACTGGAAAATGAATCACTTGAGCTCACGATAAACAGCTTCGGAGCAGAGCTTAAAAGCATCACCGGCAAGGAAACAGGTACACAGTATCTGTGGGATGCCGATGAGAAATACTGGAAGAGAAGCGCACCGGTGCTTTTCCCGTTTGTCGGCAGCTTAAAGGACAAGAAGTTTACCGTTGATGGGACAGATTATCCGATGGGACAGCACGGCTTTGCAAGGGATATGGAGTTTGAGCTTGTGTCACAGACAAAGGATGAGGCATGGTTTTTGCTTAAATCAAATGATGAGACTCTTGCAAAATATCCGTTTGAGTTTGTGCTTGAAATCGGCTATAAGCTCTCAGGCAGTGAGATAAAAGTGACCTGGAGGGTGACAAATCCTGCGAAAAAGGATTTACTTTTCTCAATAGGTGGTCATCCGGCATTTATGTGTCCGATCGCAGAGCAGGGAAAGCAGTCAGACTATTATCTGAAGCTTGACACAGACAAAGCAATCACCTACGGACTTATCTGTGATGGAGGACTTTTAGACAAGGATGACAATCTGCTTAAGGTGGATGTGGATGGATACTGTCAGATAGATGAGCATATGTTTGATAAGGATGCGCTCATAATAGAAAACAGACAGGCTTCAAAGGTGAGCCTGTGTACACCGGATAAGAAGCCATACCTTACGGTGTCCTTTGATGCTCCTTTATTTGGTCTGTGGTCACCGGCAGGAATGGGAGCACCGTTTATCTGTATTGAGCCGTGGTACGGCCGATGCGACAGAGCAGGCTTTGCCGGAGAATTAAAGGACAGGGAGTATGGTAATTCGCTGGCACAGGGTGAGAAATTTGAGAAGTCATATACGATTGCAATTGAGCTGTAGATTTTCTTGTTCTCAATGTGACTTAAATAGTTACAAACATAAATATAAGATATAGTTAGAATCATGGGACTGCAATATATTGCAGTCCCATGATTTTTG
>ENA-OVGB01001205-OVGB01001205.1-human-gut-metagenome-genome-assembly--contig:-NODE-1205-length-24173-cov-5.395928_pt1 | contig 24173 bp, 18 predicted proteins | sample MGYA00237767_ERZ505413 | MGnify/ENA primary metagenome ERZ505413 (study PRJEB26158, sample SAMN06016410) | human gut metagenome | biome: human gut; feature: ankylosing spondylitis patient; material...
TGTAAAAAGAGTTACGGACAAGATATCAGCAGTTTATCAAAGAATGTTATTCCATATGCCTAATATTGTAAAAGAATTACATAAGCTTATTTTTACTAACAGATGTGTATGGATTATAGTGGTAATGATTGGTGTATCTGTATATGTTTGTTCAACTGGGCAGTACTATTATACAGATGATAATATGTATATGGATAGGCAGTATATTGAGCATGGAGGGATAGAATATTCATATTTTCAAGAATATATTGAAAATTTGCAGGAAGAAAAAATATCTATTGAGACAAAGCTTGAAAAATATTCAGAGTTAATGAATTCTGGTGATGCAGACGTGGCGGATTATGTTAGTATGAAGCAGAAACAGCAGCAGATAGTGAATGAATTAAAAACTGCACAGGAATATGAAGATAAAATTCAATATATTGAAAATGTTCAAAAATCATATGGTAGACAGGCATGGATGATATCAGATAGAGGATATGAAGTTATTCTTGGAGAAAAAGGTTTGTATAGAAGAATAATGATTATATTAGCATTATTGTGTGGAACAATGCTGATTTCTTCTGATGGGGAGAGTCTTGAATATAAGTCTGGAATGATATTATTAGAAAGAAGTTCGGCATATGGTAGAAAAAATATAAAGAGAAATAAGTATGTTGCTAATGCCTTATTTACATTTAGCACAACGGTAGCAATGTATAGTATAGAGTATATATTAATGAAAAAAACATACGGTATGCCATTTATTAATGCACCAGTAATTAGTCTTACATTTGTAGGAAATAAACTGGCAACTGGTGTATATATGAATGGACTAGTGTATAATTTTATTCTTAATGCAACAATAAGACAACTTATGTTAGTTGAGTTTTTTATAAGATTGATTATAGCAATAATAATAATGATTGCCATGATGTGGGTGGGAAGAATTACCAAAGGAAAGAATAAGACATTTACTTTGATTGCAATGGTTATAGTTGTGATATGTGTGTGTATTGTATATGGAAGGATATACATTTTCGGGAATTGTAACATATATTGATTTTTATGGTGGAATATCGGTTCTGCAAATATGCATAATAACCGGGACTGTACTTGCCGGAGTGATTCTTAATTCAAAAGTTGTGAAGAAATTTTGAGTAGAAATTAAATTAAACGAATAAACAATAAGTATACAGACAAATGGAAGGAGAATCATTATTTGTATATATCACAAATAAACTAAATGACTATAAAGTTGATTTTAATAAATCAATATGATATTTTATAAGAAAAGAGAGTGCTAATTAAACAGATTACAATGAAAAAGAGGAGGTATGGGCATGAATAAAAGGCTTAAAAATCTTACAATGATAGCGTTAAGTATACCAACAATATTATGTGGATGTACAACGGCTAAGGATGCAGACAATCATGTTACGCAGGAGCAGACAATTAATTACACATATAATCATGATTTATATGAAAAATCTGTGAGCAACAGTGCGGCATTTACTGATAACGGATTCATTTTTTTGACAAATGGAATTCTGTATTTTTATGATATGACTGATAATGAAGCAGTTCCGATGTGTCCGGATATGACATGCTCACATAAGGATAGTAAGTGCAAAGCATTTGCAGCAGATAAGATGGATTATGATCCATATGACTTAAATGGTGTATCAGTAAATTGTCTTGGCAATATGGTATGGTATAAGGATAATTATATTTATATGATAAAAAGGGATGAGTCCGGCGATTATCTTATGGAATATGATGAAAACTTTAATAATGAAAGTAAGGTAGCATGTCTTGCGTCAGATGGAAAGATTGTGGGAATAGCATCTGCGAATACTTCAACGGTGGCTGCCATGCATGAGAATTACCTGTATTATTATTCTGTACAGCCAACGAATGCACAGAATCTTGCTGAGGATGATTACAATACTAAGGTGAGCTGTAACAGAATTGCAATCAATGGTAATTCTAAAGTGGAAGAATTAGGCAGCTTTATATTTCCAATAGATTATGAATTGTTTAATATGTCATGCTGTAAGGTATGCGTCGGAGATAAGTGTGTATATTATATAGCCGGTGGAAATACAAGATATGGTTCGAAGAATACTCCGGTGCAGTACAGAATCTACAGATATGACATCTATAATGGAAAATTTGAGGAAAAGCTTAACATTAATACTGATAATGCAACAGATATATTAGGCAGCCAGACAGGCATAATAAGTAAAGTGACTTATATAACAGCGGATGATAATGATTCGTTATATATTGTTACAGACAATAAGCGGATTATTAAGGTATCAGTTGATGGAAAAACAGAGGAAATATATAACAATCCGGAAGCATTAGAAATATCATCACTAAGATATATTAACGGGGATATATATTTCTATGAGGCTTTACATAATGAAGGAAATATAAAGGCTGTAAATGCGGATAAACAGGTAGTGTGGACATGCAGTTTTACTGGTGACGGATCAAGTGATGGAACATTTTCCGGCATAGAAATTAAAGGTATTGATAACAATAATATCTATGTAGGAATGCAGCGTAATAATGCAAAAGGCTGGCAAAATAATAATATCGAAATTTTTGATAATAAAGTTGAACCATATGTGAATACATATTCTGTCTACGCTATAGATTTATCTGATAAAGATATGCAGGGAAGTACTGCAAAAAAAATATATCAATGGAGTAAATAATAAAATGCCAGTCTTTCGTGAAAACGGTAAGGCTGGCATTATGTAAATTGAGAGGGAACAAGGGGGATGCGAATGGAATTAGTTAAGGTAATATCTTTAAAAAGAATTCTGACAGCAGTTCTCATAATTGTGCTTAATATAGTTTTATTCTGCATTATTAATAACGGACAGTATTCATACAAAATATATGATAATATGCTGAAAGAATATAACGGGGAATTAAATGAGGGAAATATAAGTGATTATCATGGATATATAAGACAATATGAATCAGATAATCCTGATATTACAGATAATGAACAGTATATAGAAGCTAAAACGCTCTTTTCTGAAAAAGTGGAATTTGTCAGAAATTATAAGATTAATATAGAGAATAAGCTGGCGAATATAGACAGATATAAAAATAATGCCATGTATGCACAATCAGGGGAAAGCAGACTGGAATTAATAAAGACACAGAATGATTTGCAGAAGGCATATGATTATGATGTCGATTATAGTAGTGATGTATGGCTGAGAAGTATAGCAGAATATAAATATATGGGATATTTTATTATTGTAATAATGCTTATATTTATCTATGGAATGCAGTCAGACTCGAAAAAATTGCAGTACATTATAAAAAGTGCTCCTAATGGAAGAATGATATTAGAGCTGAAGCGTATAATCGTGCTGCTTATACTGTCTATTGCTGTAGTGCTATTATCGTATACAGCGATTACAATGACTTCATTATTTGTATATAATGACTGGAGTTCAATAAATGGAATGTCTGGGTCGGATTCAGAAATTTATCTTGTTTCTATGGGGATGAGCAGATTGGGATTGGTTTTGACTGTTGCTTTTAAGACAGTGGCAGTTACATTTGCAATGTCAGTATTTTTATATGCTTTAATTAATTTATTTGATAATAAGAATATAGGTCTATCATTTTCTGTAATGATAGTTGGAATAGAACTTCTGCTTGCTAAATTGATTTCAGCAAAAAGCATATTCAGAGGTATTAAATATATTAATATCAGTAATCTTGTAGATAATACAATATGGTTTAAATATGAGAACTGGGGTTACACATATTTTATAAGTGATGTACAGGAGAGCACAGTATGGGTAGGTTTGATAATAATATTATTATCAACGATGATGGCTTTCGCATGTAGTCTCAAAAAGACACAGCGTAAGGCAGGGGTTATCGAGAGGCTTCTTGGGAAAATCAGCCTGCAGTTTAACAGGATATTTTCAAATTTTCCTGTTTTTATGAAGGAATTGTGGAAAATTCTGATAAAACGGCGGATGCTGATAGTGTATTGCCTTATGATTGTTATAGTCAGCAGTTATACATTTGCATATAAGCTCAAGTATAATATGGTTGAAAGTACGGTGTATACATTTTGTCAGAATAATAGTTCCTTATCAGAAAGCGAATTATATAGTCTGGAGGAAGAACTCATACAGGAATATCAATTAATGCAGGCAGAGAAAGACAATAATGCACAGATGGTAATACTTAATCATGAAATTAGTCTGGTTCATTATGTAAATGAAAAGCATGATGACGGGGTAAATGTTTCTCTTATAAATCAATATGAATATAATAAATTATTTGATGAAAGACAGCGTGATAATAAGGAACTATTGATGTGCATATGTCTTATAACGGCATGCCTGCTTAATGTAGGAGTGATTTCATTTGAAAAGGACGAGAATGTTCTTGCATTGGTAAGGACAGGAAGGAACAGAAAGAGGTGGATAATAAGGAAGCTGCTTATTAATGCAGTGGTTAATACAGTAATGTGTGCAGGTGTATATTGTTACTATTATCATAGTGTTACCAAGGTGTTAGATATTCAAAGGTATGATATATTAATTCAAAGCATTCAGGCATTTGCAGATTATCCTTTTAACATATCTGTAAGAGGTTACATAATTGTTAATATAGTCACGGCTATATTAGGAATAAATATATTTGCATCAATTGCTACATATTTGTCGGCAAAAATTAATTACAGAGTGGGCGTGTTAGCGTGTCTGTCCATAAATGTTCTGTATTATATTTATAAAATAGGTGTTAATGTACTGCATTATTATACATTTCCGGGAATTGTAACATATATTGATTTTTATGGTGGAATATCGGTTTTACAAATATGCATAATAGTTGGAGTGGTGCTTGCCGGAGTGATTCTTAATTCAAAAGTTGTAAAACTTTTTTGATTAATGAAAGATTTGATATATGTTACAAAAAGTGACATAATAATCTTAATAAGATATCCGTGGGAATGTCATATAGGAGGATTACATGAGAAGAGCAGCAGCATGTGTAGTTATTGCAGCAGGATTGGCGGCAGTTTTATTAATTAAAAAAGCCGGTAGTAATAAGTCTGTTAATATAGGTGAGTCCGGCAATGAATCTGAGGAACAGAGTTATTGGAGAACGGATTCGCATGGTGTATGTAAGGCAGAATCAGGATATTATTATCTGCAGTATGATGATAATAAGATGCTTACAATGATTAGATATATGGATGGCAATACGCATAAAACGACACCTGTCTGTGCAAAGGCAGAGTGTATGCATGATTCATCAGACTGTAATGCCATGCTGGGAAATGATTATATGTCTACACAGATTCATTATTACAAGGGAAATATATATGTTGTAAGAGTGGATAATGGAATGGCAAAGCTGGTCAAGATTGCTAAGGATGGCAGCAGCAGGGAAGATGTTGCTGAATTGTTCGCTAATAATGGAACTACATCTGTTTCACTTGCATTTCATGATGATTGTGTTTATGCATATGATCATATAGGACATACAGGGGCTGTAGACAGCAATAAGGATGATAAAGAAGTTATTGTGAAGGTGGAGTTGTCTACAGGAAAATCAAGTGAAGTGTTTTCTTATCCGGGAGCATATAATGCAATATATGGAGCAAGAAGTTTCGGTGATAAGCTGTTTTTCCAGATATTTAACTGTTCAATTGATGCTAAGACTATGAATGTAGATATGACTTACCAGTTATATTATTATGATTATGCAACGGAAAAAAGCGATAAAGTGTCTGATGAAAATATTTCTGATTATTATGTTGATACGCAGAATAACATGCTCTATTATTTTGTGACAGGTAAAGGACTGTATGCAAGAAAGCTTAATGAAAATACGGCTTCTCTTTTATATAAGGCTGATAGTGATATTATAATTGCATCGTTATCATATGACGGTAGTTATATATACATGTGTAATGGTGGAATAGCGAGTGCGACTAATCTCAGAGAACAGATGGATGAAAAGATATTTGTTCTTAAGACTGATGGAACGCTTATTAATACAATAGAACTTGATAACAGCAAGATGCGCAATCTTTATTTTGGTGACGACAAATATCTGTTTTTTGAGTATGATGGCAGGCTTGTATACATTGATAAGAGTAATATTGCAGGTGATGTGAGTATAGTTCCTGTGGAATAGTTATTAGCATGGATTCTTGTTATGGGTAAGAGGGCGTGATATGAATGAATTTAGAAGGCTTATAAACAGGAAAATTATATTTGTTTTTGCAGCATTTATCATGCTAAATGTAGCTTTTTATGTATATCAGCAGGCAAGAGGCACGGGGCTTAGGAATTTGAACTTTAGTTCAAGGCAGATGCAGTGGCTGGCAGATATTTATAAGGATTATCAGACGGATGAAGCTATGGAAGCTGTAAGGTCAGATATACAGACGATTGAAATATACAGGCAGGCTGATTCTCTGGCACAGGATACAGAACTGCTTTATGATGGTACATCCGAGGTTTTGAAAAGATATTGTGGATTATCAGAGCATAACCAGAAGCTGTTTTTAGATACGCTTAAAGAACTTGAGATACAGCTTGAATATATAAGTGAATATCCGGAAGATATTAAGATGATACAGGAAAATGCACAGCAGCTTATGTCTTTTTCGATTTTTTCAGATAAGAACAGTTTTACATATAATAATATTATTAAGACTGCAAAGGATTTTTCAAAGGTATCTGAAGTTTCTCTTTATATTGTTGATAACAACAAGGCTGTGGAAGGGCTGGTAAATTATTATTTTCCATTTTATTTATCACTTATCATGATGGTTTTTATAATATATGGTTTATCAGGAGAACGGGATAATGGAATGTGGGAAGTTGTTCATTCGGCTGGGAATGGCAGATTAAGGCTTGCGCTGCACAGACTTATGGTTATAACGGGAAGCGGCGTGATAGTTACAGCAGGTTTGTATTTTTCCACATTTGCAGCATCGTTATTTTTATATGGCGGGGCAGATTCGCTTTCGGCACCGGTTCAGAATATACAGGCATTTAAAAGGTTTGCTATGCCGATGAGCCAGATTGGTTATGTTATGTATGATTACGCTTACAGTACGCTGGCTGTAATTGTGCTTAGTATGGTTTTATGGGCTGTGTTTGTGCTTAACAGGAAACGCAGCCATGCACTTATAATGACTGTTTTATTTGCAGGACTTGAAGTGTTTATGTATTTCAGAATAGACATTCACAGTGTATACAGCGCATTTAAACAGTTTAATATTGTACGGCTTATGAGAGTTAATGAGATTATAAGTACATATGCTAATCGTGGAAAGGGCAGCTTTGTTATATCTGAATCGGCAATTATGTTCTGTGTTCTTATTGTTATATTATGTATCGCAGCTGTGGTTGCAGTGTCGGGAACTGTGGTAATGCGTCCACAACAGAAAAGGTCGGTATTTACAAAGGTTCTGGATAAGATATATGAAGGATACCAGCACATTTTTTCTAAGATGCCGGCTGTGGTTAAAGAATTACATAAACTGTTAATTACAAGCAGGGGCATTACGGTTATACTGGTGCTTCTGGCGATTGTTATTTATTTTGTTGGCTATGGCAGGATGACTTTTTCAGACAGTATGAAACAGTGTGACAGGATATATCTGGAGAGTGGTGGTGCAGATTATTCACAGATAGAGGAACTTGTTAATGGGCGGAAAAATGATTATGTAAATGCTGTAGAGAAAGCGGCTGAGGCTGCCGCGAAATATGAAGGCGGAGAGCTTGAGCCAGAGGAACTTTCTAAGATTAATGCAGAGGTTTATGTATATGCGTCAAGGTATTCTTCTGTAAGGGAGTTTGAGGAGAAATATCAATATCTTACGGGGCTTGAAGCGGATACTGGCATCCACGGGTATATGATGTCTGACAGGGGATATGAGGAGATTTTCGGCAGGTATTCAAAGGTGCGTGAAATGGTGCTTCTTATAGCACTTCTGGTTGCTGTTGTGATGATTGTATCTGAAAATATTGGAATTGAAAACAGAACAGGAACTAAATATATAGTTAATGCAGCGGGTGGAAGAAATGAAGTCAGGGTTAAGAGAATAGTGGCTTCTTTATTGTTAAGTATTGTTCTTTTTGCCATTGTGTATGGGACGGATATGTTTTTCCTTAGCAGTTATTATGTAATGCCATATATTCAGGCTCCGCTTATGAGTCTTATGTTTATGCGGGGATGCGGTCTTGATATTACTATTGGGACATTTATTATAATCCGTTTAATTGTAAGGCTGGCAATAATGCTTATGGTATACGCAGTTACATATGTTTTATGCAGCTTACTGCAGGGGATACGAGCAAGGGCGGTATCGATGCTCATAATTATAGCGGTAATTGTTTTTGTAGCTGTTATAGGAAATATAAGTATGTGGTAGAAAAATGATGAGACCCCCAAAAGTCTAACTTTTGGGGGCCGGTACATCTGCTTTATTATATATTAGCGTTCATCACCGAAGATTACATGTCTTACTGGTGTAAGTGCATATAAAAGTATCATTCCGATAATTCCGCAAACAATTATCTCGCCAGCGCCAACAGTAACGAAGAACATTGCAAACATGCCCTCTGAGCCATAAGCAAACTTAAGTACGAATGGCACGATGATTGTGTTAGCAACAATTGGTGGAACTGGGGCAAGCCATTTATGCTTTCTTAACAGGTATGTTCCGATTGCACCGATAAGTGTTGCAATGCTTCCAAATACTACATCCCATACAATTGCGCCACCAAGGATGTTAGCAATTATACAGCCAACAAATAATCCAGGGATTGCTGCAGGTGTAAAGTAAGGCAGTATTGTGAGTGCCTCCGCAATTCTGAACTGGACTGGTCCGAAACTGATGTAGTTAAAGATTACTACAAGTACGACATAGATTGCTGCAATTACAGCGGCTTGTGTGATGAATTTCACACTCATTCCTTTTTTCTTCATATTCAATTATCTCCTTTAGTTTTGTTTTGCGTGTGGAAGGTCTCGAACACACGATATGCTGTATATTAACACAGCCTGTGTAGTTTAGCAGATTATCATGAGATTGGCAAGTACAAATGTATATTATATGCGAATGTAAGCTGGATGTAAGTTTCGTGTTATATAATTGTGGTAAATAAAGAAGCACATTTTTAATAAGAGACATTGAAAAAGGAGGGCAAGATTTATGGATGATAAAAATGTTGTTAAGAAAAGGGTAACTCTTGCTATTGCATTTGCAGTATTTCTGCTTGCAGTCATTGTTATTATAGTGCTTATTAAACCAGTGATTTTCAAGGTTAAGGATAATAACAGGGCAGAGTTTTCAGAGCAGACACAGAAGGAGGCTGAAGAGTATCTTAAGGTATATTACCGTAGTCTTGTGATTGATAAGTGCGAAATGAGTGTAGAGGAGTATGAACCTGAGACAAATTCTGAATATATCAGTTATGTAAAGGCCGGAGATGAGGCGTATTCATATGCATCTTACGTATTCTATGGTACAATGGATACACCAGATGCGAAAGGAGACAGCGTCATAATCTATATGTCGGACAGTGTGAAGTCGCCATATTACTCAATTAATGGCAATGACAAGTGGAATATGTCAATTGTTCAGAATAAGCCAGACGGCGCAAAGACTTGGAATTATGCGTTTACAGAGAGGTAATGCTTAAGATTATAGGAATATATTTATTGATTATTAATGTAGTAACATTTGCTTTGTATGGAATTGATAAGTGGAAAGCGATGCACAACAAATGGCGCATAAGGGAGGCGACTCTTCTTATTACGGCATTAATCGGAGGCTCGCTTGGAGCTTTTATTGCAATGCAGATGTTCAGACATAAGACAAAAAAGTGGTATTTTAAGTATACGGTTCCTGCGATGCTGGTTGTGCATGTGGTGGGGATGATTTTATTGGTGGCTAAATTGTAAGCAGGCTGTTATATGGGACAGCCTGCTTGATTTGTGTCTGGTGAATATGTGCGTTGTCAAACAAATGAACCATAAAATTTTTCGGGTTATAACCGCAAAACTTTTTAAATAGTCTATAAATTAAGGAGTGTAACTGCATTTTTACCAAGTATGGCATCGGTAGCTTTTTCTGAAAATCCACATTCTTTAATTAAATCTACTGCGTCTTTCTGGTCGTCCCACGGGCTGTCAGAGCCGAATAATATGCGGTCTGCGCCGTGGATGTTGACCATTTTCTTGAATTTCTCTATTGGAAGGCTGGCATTATGATTGAGTTTCTTGATGCATGATGAGGTATCAAGATATACATTTTTCATGTAATCTTCCTCTAATATGGAAGAAACTTCGTTCCACTGTCCCCATCCACCCATATGTGCAAGGACGAGTTTTTCAGGCTTTACTTCCTGAATCATTGTGGCAAGTCTGTCGACGCTTGACTCGTCGCAGCCCGGAAAACTCACATCGAAGCCTGCATGTATAAGTATTATAAGTCCGAGTGATGACGCATATTCTATAAGTCGTAATGATTGCATATCATCTATATTGGTTTTCTGGAAAACCGGGTGAAGCTTGATGCCTTTGAAACCATTGTTGGAAAGCCAGTTCAATATTTCTCTGAAATTCTCACAAGCCGGGTGTATTGCCCCAAATGAAATTAATCCGGTTGTCTTACTTGTTTCATTAGTCTTTAAAGCAAGTGTATTGATAGTGTCGCACTGATTAGGCTTGGTTGCCACAGGAAGCAGCACTGAGTAATCAATTCCTGCCTTCTTCATGGATTCTTTAAGTGAGTCCACTCTTCCGTCAAGATAGTTATGGATGCCGCCACTGTGGGCTAATGTACCAACAGCCCTGTCAGCGAGTTCATCTGGAAATGTATGTGTATGAAAATCTATTATCATAAAACCTCCATTCTTGCGCTGCTTCTTAGCGCATTTCAAGTTTGAGCGAAGCACAAATCTTGTGTGTGAAAAATTACATTTTTCACACCTGCCTCCTTTTGCGGGTGGAGCTGTCCGCTGATATATATATGATATCCATTCAGCTTCAGAGTATGCAAAATTGCCATAAACATATTGGCATTGCTTAATTATGTATATATTTGTGTCTGAAAATCAAGTGTTTTTTGAGAGGATGTTCTAACTCCAAGGTGGAGGGTGGCAAATTGGACGTTAGAGTGGTGAGAAGGCAGGATGAAGTCCAAAAGGAGAGCGAGAGTATGGCGGATTGGACGCTGAAGTGGTGGGAAGGCAGTAAATAGGCAGGAGGAAGTCCAAAAGGGAGCGGCATAGAGTGGTGGATTGGACGTTGAAGCGGTGGGGAGGCAGTAAATAGGCAAGATGAAGTCCAAAAGGGAGCGGCAGGGGGGACGGATTGGACGTTGAAGTGGAGGGAAGGCACGAGGAAGTCCAAAAGGGAGCGGCATAGAGTGGCAGGTTGGACGTTGAAGCGGTGGGGAGGCAGTAAATAGGCAGGAGGAAGTCCAAAAGGAGAGCGATAGAGTGGTGGGTTGGACGTTAGAGTGGCGAAAAGCCAGCAAACAGGCATAATAAAGTCCAAAAGGTGCGCCACTGGAGTTCAGAGTTAGAATAAGTCAACAAGAATCAAAAAGAATCTGCAAAACCCTATTGACAAATAGGAAATTGAGAATATAATCATTTACATACCAAGATACTATGTTTATATGGAATTGGATTCACAAGAAGATTATGCAGAAATATGCGAGGAGGTACATGAAGGTTGAAGAATAGAGTTATTACAACAGATGTACTTATTATAGGTGGTGGAACGGCGGGATGTTTTGCCGGTATCACACTTGGAGGGAAGAAAGACCTTGATGTACTGATTGTTGAGAAAGCTAACATTGTACGAAGCGGCTGCCTTGCTGCAGGTGTTAATGCAATTAATGCCTACATCACTAAGGGCAGAGTTCCACAGGATTATGTTGATTATTGTAAGAAGGACGCAGATGGAATAGTAAGAGAGGATTTGCTTCTTTCAATGTCTGAGAGGCTTAATCATGTCACTAAGATAATGGAGGACTTAGGACTTGTAATACTCAAGGACGAGAATGGAGAATATGTTGCGAGAGGAAACCGCAATATTAAGATTAATGGTGAGAATATCAAGCCGATACTGGCGGATGCAGTTAAGAAGCAGGACAACGTAACTGTAATCAATCACCTTAATATTACAGATTTCATAGTAGAGAATAATGAAATTAAGGGTGCATACGGATTTGATGTCAACAATGCAGAGTTCTATGAGATAAATGCGAAGGCAGTTCTTGTGGCTACTGGCGGAGCGGCAGGTCTTTACAGACCTAACAATCCTGGATTTTCAAGACATAAAATGTGGTATCCACCGTTCAATACAGGAGCCGGATATGCAATGGGAATCAATGCAGGTGCGGAGATGACCACATTTGAAATGAGATTCATTGCTTTAAGATGTAAAGATACGATTGCTCCGACAGGAACTATCGCACAGGGAGTTCCGGCAAAGCAGCTTAATTCCAACGGTGAAGTGTATGAGAACAAATATGGTCTTACAACTTCACAGAGACTTTACGGAACAGTTACGGAAAACCGTGAGGGCAGAGGTCCTTGTTATCTTGGAACTAAGGGAATAAGCAGGGAGCAGGAAGAAGACCTTTACAAAGCATATCTTAACATGGCACCGAGCCAGACACTTAAGTGGCTTGAGGCGGCGGGCGGTCCTTCTGAAGAAAATGTTGAGATAGAAGGAACTGAGCCATACATAGTCGGAGGTCATACGGCGAGTGGTTACTGGGTTGACAATAACCGAGAGACTACAATCCACGGGCTTTATGCAGCGGGTGATGTTGCAGGCGGATGTCCTCAGAAATATGTAACAGGCGCTCTTGCAGAGGGCGAGATTGCAGCACAGGCGATAGCAGAGAGACTTACTGGTTCTGGAAAAGGATTTGTTGTCAGGGAAGCTTCGGATGAGGAGCTGTCACAGGAAGCACTGGAAAAGAAGCATGAATATGAGAGCTTCCTTAATAATAAGCAGGGGCTGGTCGATATCGAGCAGACTGAGGAAGCAATGCAGAAGATTATGGACCAGTACGCAGGCGGCATAAGCACTGATTATCAGTACAATGAAGCAAGACTTGAGCTTGCGGACGAGAAGATAAAGTTCTTAGAGAAGAGCATTGATAATCTTGCGGCACAGGATGCGGACGATTTGCTTAGAATCTATGAGATAAGAGAGAGACTTACGGTGTGCAGGAGTGTTATAGCACATTTGAAGGCAAGAAAAGAAACACGCTGGCACAGCTTTGCAGAGAATATGGATTATCCGGCTAAGAGTGATGATTGGTTAAAATATGTCAACTCCCGCAAGGAGAATGGCGAGATTAAGATAATCATAAGAGACCTTGTGAGGGGAGGCGACAGCTATGAGCATTCAGATAAATAAGTTAAAATGCGTTGGCTGCGGGAAGTGTGTTGAAGCCTGTCCCGGCAACCTTATCAAGAAAGATACAGATGGAAAAGCATTTATAAAGCATGTCAAGGACTGCTGGGGCTGTACATCTTGTCTTAAGGAATGTCGTTTTGAGGCGATTAATTTCTTCCTTGGTGCCGATGTAGGCGGCAAAGGAAGCACACTTTCATTCAGGCAGAAGGGAAGTATCAATACATGGACAGTGACGGCACCGGACGGAACGGTTAAGACACTTGAAGTCAACAGACAGGAATCTAACAAGTATTAGGGAGGAATATCATGGGTAATTTATCACATTTGGACGCACTCGAAGCAGAGGCAATATATATTATAAGGGAAGTTGCAGCAGAATGCGAAAAGCCGGTAATGCTGTATTCTATAGGAAAGGACAGCTCAGTTATGCTTCATCTTGCAATGAAAGCATTCTATCCTGAGAAACCGCCATTTCCATTTCTTCATATTGACACAACATGGAAGTTCAGGGAAATGATTAAGTTCAGGGATGAGACAGCGAAAAAGCTTGGAATTGAGATGCTTACTTACACTAACGAAGAGGGTGTTAAGCAGGGAATCAACCCATTTGACCATGGTTCAGCTTACACTGATATCATGAAGACTCAGGCTCTTAAGCAGGCGCTTAACAAATATGGCTTTACAGCAGCATTTGGCGGTGGACGAAGAGACGAGGAGAAATCAAGAGCTAAGGAGAGAATTTTTTCTTTCAGAAATACAGCACAGGCATGGGACCCTAAGAACCAGCGTCCGGAAATGTGGAAGCTTTACAACACTAAGATTCACAAGGGCGAGAGCATGAGAGTTTTCCCTATCTCTAACTGGACTGAGAAGGATATCTGGCAGTACATCCAGAGAGAAAAGATTGATATTGTACCTCTTTATTTTGCAGCAGAAAGACCTGTTGTATACCGTGACGGCAATATCATCATGGTTGATGATGACAGAATGAGACTTCTTCCAGGCGAAAAGCCACAGATGAAGAAGGTAAGATTCAGAACTCTTGGCTGTTATCCACTTACAGGCGGCGTTGAGTCAGACGCAGAAACTCTTGACGAGATTATCGAAGAGACTTTAAGTGCGGTTGAATCAGAGAGAACAAGCCGTGTTATCGACCATGAGGAAGCAGGAAGCATGGAAAGAAGAAAGAAAGAGGGGTACTTCTAGAATGAAAGGTTTACTTAAATTTATTACATGCGGTAGTGTTGATGATGGAAAATCTACACTTATCGGACACATTTTATATGATTCAAAGTTATTGTATGCCGATCAGGAGAAGGCGTTAGAGCTTGATTCCAAGGTCGGAAGCCGTGAAGGTAAGATTGATTATTCACTTCTTCTTGATGGTCTTATGGCTGAGAGAGAGCAGGGAATTACTATTGATGTTGCTTACAGATATTTTACAACTGACAACAGAAGCTTTATCGTTGCTGATACTCCGGGACATGAGGAGTACACAAGAAACATGGCGGTTGGTGCTTCATTTGCAGACCTTGCAGTAATTCTTGTAGATGCAAAGCAGGGCGTGCTTATCCAGACTAAGAGACACGCAAGAATCTGCGCACTCATGGGAATTAAGCATTTTGTATTTGCAGTTAATAAGATGGATCTTGTTGGTTACAGTGAGGAGCGTTTCAACGAGATAAATGCACAGATAACAGAGCTTACAAAGGAGCTTTCACTTGCAGATGTAGTTGTTATCCCTGTTTCGGCAACTGAGGGTGACAATGTAACAACTAAGTCTGAAAATATTCCATGGTATAAGGGCGAGGCACTTCTTCCATACCTTGAGCAGATTGATGTTGATGATACTGAGGAAGAAAAGGGCTTCTACATGCCTGTACAGAGAGTATGCCGTCCAAATCATGAATTCCGTGGTTTCCAGGGACAGATTGAGGCAGGAAGCGTATCTGTTGGTGACGAGATTATCACTCTTCCAACTAAGGAACATGTACATGTCAAGAGCATCCATGTTGGTGATAAGGAAGCCCAGAGTGCATCTATCGGACAGCCTGTTACTATCCAGTTAGACCGTGAGGTTGATGTCTCAAGAGGTTCAGTTCTTGCAGCAGGAGCAGACTTAAAGCTTGCAACTGAGATTACAGCTACTATTCTCTGGATGGATGATGATGTTCTTACTAATAACAAGAACTTTTTCGTAAAGCTTGGAACAAGACTTATTCCAGGCGTTGTTACTGAGATTGTCAATACTATTGATGTTAATACAGGTGAGGAGAAGCCAGCAGCTCTCCTTAAGAAAAATGAAATCGCAGTATGCAAGATTTCTCTTGCTGATGTAATTGTTGTTGATGAATTTGACCTTCACAAGACTATGGGTGAGCTTATCCTCATAGACCGTGTTACTAATATGACTAGTGCCTGCGGCGTTGTCCGTGAAGTTAATGAGGCAGCTGATGATGTTAAGGAAGTTGACGCAGCTTTCAGAGCGGAGCTTAACAACCAGAAGCCTGTTGTTGTAGAGACAGTTCTTTCAGACAAGATTAATGTTGATTTCTTAAAGAAGGTTGAGAAGGAGCTTATTCTTGACAGCAAGCATGTATATCTGTATGCTCCGGCAGAAGGCGAGGATTATACAAATATTGTGACTCACCTTGTAAATGCAGGTATTGTTGTTATTCTTGCACTTAGTAAGGCAGCTGATATTAAGATTGATGGCGCAGAAGTGCTTGCAGGCTGGGAGTCTGAGATTGACGCTACTACTGCGGATGTGGCTGAGTTTATTAAGAAGAATGCGTAAGCTGGGGTTCTTTCCCGCTGCGTGGGGTTACTTCAGGGGTGGAAGTGTTGGCAGACGTGCGGTAAAGGGCGCTTCGCTGCTTTGCCTGGTTTTGGAATATATTTTGTAGGAGTTAGGTTATAATTATGAATACACATTTTTTTAAAAAGTTAATATCTTTGGGTATGATTTTTTGCCTGACTTTTATTGGACTTTCTGGTTGTGGGCAGAAGAAGACGGAACTTGTTAATGTTTCTTATGATGCCACAAGAGAGTTTTATAAGGAGTATAACAGGCTTTTTGAGGATTACTGGTATGGCAGGACTGGCGAGAAGGTTGAGGTTATCCAGTCTCATGGCGGTTCTGGAAAGCAGGCGCTAGAGGTCGCTAACGGTCTTGGTGCTGATGTTGTCACGCTTGCTCTTGAGGGAGATGTTAATGTTATAAGGGACGAAGGGCTGATTGATGACGGATATATCAATGATTATTCTGATGACAGCTCGCCTTACACTTCTACGATTGTCTTTCTTGTAAGAAAGGGCAATCCTAAGAATATTAAGGACTGGGATGACCTTCTTAATGACGGGGTTAAGGTTATTACACCTAATCCTAAGACTTCCGGAGGAGCCAGATGGAATTTTCTTGCAGCATGGTATTATTTTAAGAAGCAGGGACAGACTGAGGAACAGGTTCAGGCAAGTGTTACCAAGCTTTACAAGAATGTGGCAGTGCTTGATTCAGGTGCAAGAGGCTCTTCTACCACATTTGCAGAGAACGGACAGGGGGATGTTCTGATTGCATGGGAAAATGAAGCATTTTTTGCATTACAGGAATACCCGGGCGAGTATGAAATTGTCGTTCCGTCTGCATCTGTATTGTGCCAGCCAACGGTTGCGAAGGTTGACGAGGTCACGCAGATGAATGGAACTGCGGAACTGGCAGACGCCTATCTTTCTTTCCTGTACACTGATGACGCACAGAGGCTTGAGGCACAGAATTTCTACAGACCTGTAAACAGGTACATCCAGAAGGAATACGAGTCTTCTGGCGATTCAAGAAACATTAAGGAAATCCCTTCCGACGGGAAATGGATTGTCAAGGACATTGACATGGCGGATATCGGGTATTTTGGCGGCTGGGAAGCGGCTACACAGAAGTTTTTCTCTGATGGTGGAATATTCGATAAGATATATGATTAATTAAAATGTTTTGTTGAATATACTGCGCGGTTGAATATATTGAGCGAATCTGACTATGCGCAGGTGCATGAAGCCTACTAATATAGAGCAAGTTGTTGGTTTAGTAGGTTTCTGCGGAGAATATTATAAGTTGTTTAAGTGAGAAGACCTACTAATCAATCAGGGAAGATATGATTAGTAGGTCTTTCACTCGCAAATTGCTTACAATTGTTAGTGAAATGTGGGAAAAAGACCTACGAAAATATGCTAATTTAACAATATAGTAGGTTATGAGCCAGAAAGTATATGCATAAACTATGGAAATGACCTACTATATTGAGTGTATAATGGCTTTTAGTGGGTTTTGTCCTCTGTCAGCAGCCTCTTATAAGTACAGTCGATGCCAAGCGCGCCGAGCGGAGCAGTCACTATTATTGCAAGCACAGCTACAGAAAGCACTATCTGACCGCAGGCAAGTCCGGCGGCTAAAGGAACAGAGCCGATGGCTGCCTGGACGGTTGCTTTAGGAAGATAGGCAATTATGCAGAAAAGCCGTTCCTTCCATGTAAGATTTGTCTTTACGGTGCAGAGAAGAACTCCGGCTGCCCTGAAAATAAGTGCTGTAAGAATCATGAGTAAGGCTGGAAGCCCTGCTTTAAGTGTGTATCGGATATCGACAGCCGCGCCGACAAGCACGAACAATATTACTTCAGCAGCGAACCACAGCTTGCCAAACTTTTCGGACAAACGGGCTGATACGGCAGGAACACATTTGAACTTAAGAGTACATGCCATAGCGACAACGGCAAGAAGTCCGGAAACAGACACTTTACCTTCAAGCCAGCCCTCAATTGCGATAAGAAGGAAAGAAAAGCCAAGCACGATAATAACCTTCATGCTGTTTCTTACAGTATGCTTGCGGGCGTATGATGTTTCAAAGAACAGGTACAATCCCAAGCCGGTCACTATACCAAGAATTATGCCGAGTATAATAGACACAGGGATGTTTATGAAATCCATGACATTTGCCTTGCCACCCTGTGCCACATTTAAAAATGTTGTGAATAACACTATTACAAATATGTCATCGCAGGAAGCGCCAGACAGTATCATCTGGGGGATTGCCTTGTCTGTTCCGTAGCGTTTTTCAATCAGAGAAACCATGCGGGGTACGACAACCGCGGGGGAAACTGCGGCGAGGACGGCACCCATTACGGAGGCTTCGGCATGATTAATTCCAAGAATTACAGGGGCAAGCAGAATATAACCGAAGATTTCGCAGGAAGCTGGAACGAAGGACATAAGAATGGCACTTCGTCCGGCTTTTTTCAGGTCTTTTAAATCAAGCGACAGACCGGCTTTGATAAGAATAATGATAAGAGCCATTTTTCGCAGGTCAGCCGATATTGAAAGGATTGACGGGTCAAGGAAATCAAGGACATATGGTCCAAGAACAATACCGGTAACAAGCATACCGATGATTCTTGGCAGTTTCAACTTCTGGCAGATTGCGCCCATGACGAGCCCAACCAGAAAGATAAGTGATAAAGATGTCAGCATAATAAGCCTCCTTAAAAATATAGTAAATGCATTTATGAACGCAAAAAAAGCTGATGCTTCCTGCGACATAAAATCGTAGAAGTCATCAGCCTGAATAAGCAGTTTAGGTTTCCCAAGGGAGTACTTCATTCCCTTTGATATTTATAATACTTTGGGGCGGGGTTGTCAAATGTAAGAAGAATAGTATGTTAGATTATTCATTTTTAATTGCATTATACAGATTAACAATCTCGCCATCTTTCTTGGAATTCAAGAACACAGTCTGGTCAGCAGTTTTTATCATAAGTACAGGAGACACATCTTTAAAAATGTAGAGACTGCATTTTCCATAAGTATTGCCCTTGAATCTTCCGACAAGATAACTTTCTGTGGCACCGCCATTGGACTTGAAAAAATGGTCGTCTGGAAGCTTATCCATAAGCTTAAGTTCTATGATGTCGTCAATGTTAATACTGCTTGTGTAACCGCATGAAGACACATTTACAGTGCTTTCAGTAGTCTTAATATCAATAGTGACATGCAGGAACGGCGCAAGTACAACAATTGTCCATATTAAGGTTCCTAGCAGAATTGCTGTGATTGTACCAGTGAACACCTTCGCACCGGTTCTGGCGTAGTTTAGCGAGTAGTTGGTCGAACACAGCCTGTCGGGTACGAAAAGGTGCGGGTCATTAGGATTGTAGTAAAATCCAGTCTTCCAGTAGTCATCATCATCAACAAATACCGGCTGTGTGTCAGCCTTAAGCATTTCATTCTTTCTGTTGCGTGCAAGAATAAGAATGACAGTGAGCGTGCAGCCGCTTAACAACTGCAGAATAATGTACATCCAGAAACTTAAGTCTCCAACAGTATCCTGAATAATACACATTAATACAAATGTTATCCATGCCACGAAGTTAAGAAGTGACATTACAAGCATTGCTGAAGCAATGTATTTTTTCATAGTAAGATTAACAATGTTGTTAATGTCCGAATTAAGGCTGTATGCCTGATTCTGTCGTCTGTTCATATAAATATGGAACACAAACCCGAATACTGAAACTATGACAGTACATATTGCAAATACAATAATCATAGAAAAATACGCTCTGTCTGTCCATGAATAGAATGGAATCAGTGCCAGCAGTTCTGCGGCAATTATGATGATGTGGTATCTGAAGCTGATGGGGGTTGTGTCAGCATTTGCACAGGCACGCGTATCAATAAAGACCTTCTGTTTCTGGGATTCAACAAACCAGCCATTCTGTATCTTTAACAGATACATTTTCCGATGCGCTGAAAGCTGGATATACATAATTCCGAAAACGAACACGAGAATCCAGATTGTATACATAATAACGAAAATGATTATGTTCACAAAATTAAGAAAGCATATGGCTATTGAGAGTACTGCATTGATATTCTGAAAATATTTCATGCTTTTCTTAAAGCGTGTCATAAGTCGGGTGACATCGTCATCGTTAACATGGTCGACTGGAATGTGGACTCCGATAAGCATTCCATTGTTGTATCGGTAGTTGGATTCATATGCAAATCTCATGATCAGGATTGTGAACATGTTGCATACGAAGAATAGCATAAACATTGCAATTTTCATAAGGAAACCTCCTTGTATAGTGGGTCTGTGTGTGTTAATGCATGTGTGAATACAGGCGTGTTACATTGTGCAGGGATTCATTTTGGAATAAATGTTTTCGCACATTTTTAAGAATTCTTCCTTGTCCATTCCGGTAATGCTTGCTTCTGCTGACAGCAGCTCCAGCTCCGATTCAAGCTTTTCCCTGAATTCAATATCCATATTAATATTCTCAGCGACAAATGCACCAAGCCTTCTGTCGGTTTTAATAAAACCTTCCGCCTTAAGAATCTGGTAAGTTTTATTGACGGTCATTGTATTAACGCCTGCGTCAGAAGCAAGCTGTCTGACAGTCGGCAGTTTCTCGCCAGCCTTAAGTTCTCCCTTGCCAATTCCTTTAACAATCTGATTCCTTAACTGCACATATATGGGTGTGTCGCTCGCAAAATCAAGTTCAATAACCATGTGAAGCTCCTTTCTGTAAAGAGAGGTGATTTTTGTCTTACTTGTATTATATATAGTAATGCAGATGAGACAAGAAGTCAAGAGGGCAGGGTGAGGATAATTATAGGCATGAGATAATATTTGGGAAATGCCTACGCAAGCTAAGAAAACAAGATGTTTAGTAGGTTTACGGAGAAAAAAGCGTTCCGAAGGAAACAGGCATCAGGAAACAACTAGAAATTCTAAAACACTATTGACATATAAACCTAGTAGGTATATAATCTGCAACATAGTAACATATAAAATTAGTAGGAATTAAAAAACAACAAGCATTTCAAGGACGGCGGAGTGTTCGACAAGATATATGAGAAGAAGTGATTAAGGGAAGGGGAAACGACAGAATGAAAGAGAAGAAAAGAAAGAAAAAAAGAGTAATACCGGGCTTTGGTCTTTCATTTGGAATAACAATTGCTATGTTAGGAATCATTGTTGTTATCCCTTTATGTACCCTTGTGATATTCTCGGCAAAGCTGTCGTTTACGGAATTCATAACGACAGTCACAAGACCGAGAGTGTTATCAAGCTACAGAGTAAGTCTTGAGACAGCGTTAATTGCGGCACTTATAGATGCTGTGATGGGAACTATACTTGCATGGGTTCTTGTAAGATATAATTTCCCGGGAAAGCAGATTATGAATGGAATAATAGAACTTCCATTTGCGCTGCCGACAGCCGTTGCGGGTATAGCACTCACACATCTGACAACAACCAACGGCTGGCTTGGCGCATTCTTTGCAAAATTCGGAATAAAGATTGCATATACAAGGCTGGGAATCATATTTGCACTCATATTCGTTGGAATACCATTCGTAGTGAGGGCTGTCCAGCCGGTGCTGGAAAAGGTGGATATCCAGTACGAGGAGGCAGCCAACATGCTTGGCGCAACCAACAGACAGACAGTATACAGAGTAATACTTCCAGAGATACTTCCGGCACTTATCGGCGGATTCACAATGTCGTTTGCAAGAGGTCTTGGTGAATACGGAAGTGTCGTATTCATAGCAGGAAATACACCATATGAGACAGAGATAGCACCGCTTATGATTATGTCAAAATTACAGGAATATGACTATGCAAGTGCAACATCAATAGCGCTAGTAATGCTTTTCATCGCATTTATTATTCTCTTTATAAATGCAGTGTTACAGAGCAGGACATCTAAGATTGTAAGTGGAATTTCGTAGAAAGGGGTTAGCGTATGAACATCAGAAAAGATTCAGGTCTGTTAAAGTGGACTCTAATAGGTATAAGTGTGTTGTTTTTATTTGTGATGCTTATTCTACCCCTCAGTTATGTAATGTACACAGCATTTTCTAAGGGTATAAAGGTGTTTCTGGCAGCTGTTACTGACAAATACGCACTTCATTCAATTAAGCTGACAATAGAGGTTTCGCTTATTGCGGTTGTGTGTAACACATTTTTTGGAATATTTGCTTCATGGCTTATTACAAAATTCCAGTTTAAGGGAAAGAAGATTATATCTACTTTAATAGATTTACCACTCACTGTTTCGCCGATTATAGCGGGTCTTATATATGTGCTTACATTCGGCAGACAGAGTTTTATATATCCATATCTTAAGGCTATGGGAATAAGAATTATATTTGCAGTTCCGGGAATCGTGCTTGCGACTATATTTGTGACATTTCCATTCATATCAAGGGAGCTGATACCGGTTCTTACCTCGCAGGGAACGGACGAGGAAGAAGCTGCAGCACTTATGGGTGCAAATGGCTGGACTATATTCTGGAAGGTTACATTCCCGCATATCAAATGGCCGCTTCTCTACGGTATTGTACTGTGTACAGCGAGAGCTATGGGGGAGTTTGGCGCGGTATCCGTTCTTTCAGGACATTTGCGCGGAAGAACTAACACGATGCCGCTGTATATTGAGCTTCTGTATCAGGGATATGATTTTACGGGAGCATTTGCAGTGTCAGCGATTCTGGTGCTGATGGCGGTTATTATACTGGTGCTTCGGAGTGTGCTTGAATACAAGGGGCAGCAGGCAGCTAAGGCAGAGAAAGGGCAGCAGGAAGGATAGAAACGCACTACAACAGAAAGGCGGAACAGATTATGGCAGAATTACAGCAGGATACAGAAAAATATGTAGAGCTTCGTAATATCAATAAGACATATGGCACATTTAAAGCCTCGAATAATATTAATCTCGGAATTGGGAAGGGTAAGCTTATTGCATTGCTTGGACCTAGCGGAAGCGGCAAAACTACCATCTTAAGAATGATAGCAGGTCTTGAGACTGCGGATTCAGGTGATATTATTATTGATGGCAAGGTTGTTAATGATGTGCCGGCAAGTAAGCGTGGAATAGGCTTTGTTTTTCAGAACTACGCGCTTTTCAGATACATGACAGTGTATGATAACATTGCATTTGGATTAAAGGTTAATAAATGGAAAAAATCGGACATTAAGAAACGTGTTGATGAGCTTATTGAGCTTGTAGGACTTTCAGGCATGGCGAAAAGATACCCTAGCCAGTTATCAGGCGGACAGAGGCAGAGAGTAGCATTTGCAAGGGCATTAGCACCTAATCCGGAGCTTCTGCTTCTTGATGAACCATTTGCAGCAATTGATGCGAAGGTAAGACAGGAGTTAAGAAGCTGGCTTCGTGACATGATTACAAAGGTTGGAATCACAAGTATATTCGTTACACATGACCAGGATGAGGCAATTGAGGTTGCTGATGAAATTATTGTCACTAACAAGGGTCATATAGAGCAGATTGGAACGCCAAGACAGATATACAGAGAGCCTGAGACAGCATTTATGGCGGAATTCATGGGACATCCGGTACATGTTGACCGGATTAATAAGATTAAAGGTTTTAACCAGCTTGACGATTCTGTTAAGGCGGTATTAAGACCTGAGAATGTCAACATCACAAGGCTTGATGAGAAGGTTGATTCAGCCGCTTCTGTTGAGAAGGGCGTGGTTGTAGGCAAGCTTTTCATGGGAAAGGAAGTCGAGATAACTGTCAATGTCAACGGCATAGAGGTTGTCGGGACAAGAAATGTAGAGGAAGCTCCGATAAAGAAGGGTGAGGAAGTAAATGTATTTATTCACAGGGCATTTACTTACGGCGCAGATGGAATTGTCAACATTGTTGAAAATG
>ENA-OVGB01001213-OVGB01001213.1-human-gut-metagenome-genome-assembly--contig:-NODE-1213-length-23982-cov-4.302002_pt1 | contig 23982 bp, 29 predicted proteins | sample MGYA00237767_ERZ505413 | MGnify/ENA primary metagenome ERZ505413 (study PRJEB26158, sample SAMN06016410) | human gut metagenome | biome: human gut; feature: ankylosing spondylitis patient; material...
CAAATTACAGCGCATCCATGGGGAGATGATAGACATCAAACTCTTGATCCCAGTATACTGCTTTGCCAGTACCCTGATTTGGGCTAACCTGCTTTCCTTTGGCATCGCCATATTTGGGGGCGACACGTCGCCCACCGTGAAAGGGCTTTTTCAATAATTACTAGTAATTATTGGAAAATATTTCAAACAACGGGCGACATGTCGCCCAAAAGTGATAGTTCGGTGGTCCGTTTCCTCGAAGGCCAGTCAGAAAGAGAGTCTTTGATATACCTGGGAGAAATGTATATGTGGCCGTCAGTTCTTGCTGAAAATGCCTGCAAGGGGCTTGGGAAACTCGGCGAATTAATGCTGGGGAAATACTTTCGCCAAAAAGAGTATCAAGACTTTTTGATGCAAGCACAGGCGGAAAAAGACGCTCTCGCCATTGCAAGCGGTGAAAAAGTCTTCGATGGAGAGAAGCTCCTCCCCGCATGGGATCTGTCGCATATGCCGGCATCTTCGTTGCCACACCGGATCGGCCTTGAAGAAGAGAGCAATAATCTTAATGCGACATTGAAAATCACTGCGGATATCCTGAAGGATACACCAGAAGAGGAAGTTGCCGATGAGTCAGTCGACCCTGACTGGTTCACGCGCTGGCGGCGAGAAGCCTGTACCGTCGGCAATCCGGAGATGCGGCAGCTTTGGGCACGAATCCTTGCTGAGGAAATCAAGTCCCCTCAAACTATTTCTTTAAAAACTTTGGATATTCTCAAGAATATTTCAAAGGCTGATGCTGAGTTATTCTGCAAACTTGTCCGTTTTCACATCAATGAGCTTATTCCTAGCTTCGAAAATAACTTCCAATTTTATACGTTTGATAACATTATTCAGCTACAAGATGTAGGTCTCTTTGGAGACAACATGCTTTTATTTCCTAAAACGGTGACATCTGGAAGAAATGATCAGGTACTCACATGCAATGGCTTTGTCTTATGTCTGGATTTACCTTCTGTTACTCAAATAAATATAAATGGCCCTCGCATATCGCGTGCAGGTAAAGAAATTCTTTCTATCGCTGACACGATTTCCCCTGCGACAGCAGAAGAAATCAAGGCTATCGGTGATATGGTATGGAAAACCTTCTCAACGAAACCCCCTAAAATGACAGCGCATGCCCTTGTTACTCAAGGAGAGTTCAGCAATCAGGAACTGGCGCGTTGGCCCCATTAAATGGGCTTTCCCCATCCCTCTTTTTAACCCCCTTTAAAAGACGATCCTCGCAGGGCCACCGTAGGGTGGCCCTATGCGTTTCCACAACCAGACGGGAATGCATCCGGCCGGTGCGCTGTGTACCGGCCGGGGTTTTTACCCCCGAGGTCGTCATGCCCCGTTCTGTTTCTCCCCGCCGGCAGCGTATGCTGTCCACCCTGCGTCCTTTCTATGATTTTCGCGGTCTGTCCCTGCTGGCCCTGTGCGCCGTCATCGGCCTGGTGACGGACCCCGCAGCCACCCTTGGCCTGGCCGGATACCTGGCCTATGTCATCGGCATGGCCGGGGCCGCGATCATGCTGGCCAAGGTCGTCATGCCCTATCTGGATGCCTCCGAACACGCGGCCTCGGCCCTCAATGAGGGCAACGTGGCCAGCGCCCTGGTGGTGCTGGCGCGCTCCCTGCTCATCATCGGCTTTCTGGTCTGCATCATGGCCTGGGGGAAGTGATGGCCGCCGGTTCCGCGTTGCTGGCCCTTCCCCTGCTGGCCCAGCTCTATCTGCCCATGCTCTATGAGGAGCACCTGACCTACACCCCTGACTTCTACGACCCGGCCATCTACGCCGGGCAGGTGGAGCAGGAGACGTGCTACGGTCTTGCCGGCAAACGCTGCTGGAATCCGCGCACCGAGCTGAAAACGTCCCGCGAGTATGGTTTCGGCCTGGGGCAGATCACCATTGCCTACGACAGCAAGGGCCGGGTGCGCTTCAACAACTTTGAAGACGTGAAGAAGCTGCACAAGGACCTCAGGCACTGGCGCTGGGAAGACCGCTACGACCCGCGCCTCCAGCTGCGGGCGCTGGTCATCAAGAACCGCGCCAACTGGAACGCCCTCAAGGGCTGCGCCACGGACGAGGACAGGGCCGCCATGATGCTTGCCGCCTACAACGGAGGTCTGGGCGGCGTCCTGCAGGACAGGGCCTACTGCGGCCGCGTCGCGGGCTGTGACCAGGGACGCTGGTTCGGCCATGTGGAGACCCACAGCCGCAAGTCCCGCAAGGGCATGGGCAAGGCCTACGCGGACAAGTCCCCCTACGGCATAAACCGCGCCTATGTGCGCAACGTCATGGGCGAAAAGCGGGAGCGCTACCGGGCGGCCCTGCAGGAGCTTGCACGATGATGTGGCTTCTCAAACTGCTGCCCGGCAGCCTCCTGGAATGGCTGCTGCTGGTCTTTGTCCTGGCCGCGGCCTTTGCCGCCGGACTGGCCCGGGGCATGGATGCCCGGGAAGCCGAGCTGCTGCCCCGGCTGGAAGCTGTGAGCCGGGAGCGGGACGCCTGGCGTCTTACGGCCGCACAACGGCAGACAGGACTGGACGCCCAGACGGCCCTTGCCGATGCCTGCCTGAAGCGGGAGGCCGCGGCCCAGGCCGATGCCGCGGAACGCGAGGCCATCCTGGCCGTGCCGCCCGTCCCTCCCCATCCCACGGAGACCCTCCATGAAAATCCCCGTCGTGCGGCTGTGGCCCGTTATCTCAATCGTCCTCTGTAGTTGTGCGGCCCAGGCACCGTCCCCGCCGCCCGTGGTCCTTGCCCCGGCACATTGCCCGGCTCCGGCCGTGCCCCGGCTGCCGCAGCTTGATCCGGCGGCCCCGCTGGAAGGGGACGCCAACCTGGAGGCATTGCTGCACCGGGATGCCGTCATGCGCCGTTACATCGGCGGCCTGCGGGCGGCCCTGGACTGCTGGGAAGCCCAGACAGACAGCGGAGGGACGCATGGAAACCCTGATTGATCTTTCCAAGGCCTTCGGCTGGCTGGCGGCCATAATCGTCAACCTGCTCATAGCCTGGATCGTCTGGAGCCTGCACAAAAAATTTATGAACCGTGACGATTGCGAGGCCAACCGCAAGGCGGACAAGAAGGAACGGGAACGCTTCATCCAGCTGCTGACCACCCACGAGCAGGCCGTGCGCGAGCTGAACCTGCGCGTGGACCAGATGCCGCATGGCCTGGACGTGCGTCTGGAACGCATGGATGGCGAACAAAAGCGCATGGCCGAGGAGATCAGCGGCCTGCGCGGCATAATGGAGCGCGTGGAACGGCAGGTGGACCTGCTGTTCCGCGGGCACATGAAGGATTGAACCATGAGCGATATGCAGGACATCATCAGCAAGAACCGCCGTCTGGCCATCCTGCGCTTTCTGAGTGAGGAGCAGGACTATGCCATGAACACCAGCACCCTGCAGGCGGCCCTGCGGGCCATCGGCCACGGGGTGCCGCGCGATACTGTGGAGGCCGACGCCCTCTGGCTGGCTGAACAGGGACTTGTCCGTTGCCGGCGTCTGGATGTGGGCGTCACGGTGCTCACCGTCACCCCGCGCGGGGTGGAAGTGGCCCAGGGCATCGCCGGGCATCCCGGTGTGGACCGCCCCCTGCCGAGGTAGTGGCCATGCCCCGCACGAGCAAGGTCCGCCGCCTGCCCCCGGAGCTGCGCGAACAGCTCCACGCCATGCTGGACGCGGGCCATACCCTGGAAGCAATCACCGCCCATCTGAAGGCCCTGGGGGCGGACGTATCCCGCTCCGGCCTCGGGCGCTACAAGCAGCAGGTGGACAAGGTGGCGGCCCGTCTGCGCGAGTCCCGCGCCATGGCCGAGGCCGTCATGGAGCGCATGGGCGCCCAGGCCGCCACAGGCAAGAGCGGCGCGGCCCTCATCGAGATGCTGACCACCCTCACCAGCGACTACCTGTTGCGCCGCATGGATGACCCGGATGCCGAGATCGAGGTGGACGAGCTGCGTGCCCTGGCCCGTACCGTCAAGGAACGCGCGCAGGCCGCCCGTGCCACCCAGGATTACGACCTGAAACTGCGCGAGGAGGCCCGCCGCGAGGCCGAAGAAGCCATGCGCAAGGCCGTGGAAAAAGCCGCCGAAGAAAGCCAGGCCGCTGCCGGCCCGGCGGAGATCTTCGCCCGTATCCAGGCCGTCTACCGGGGGGAAGCCTGATGGGCAAGACCGGCAACGCTCCGGACACGCACGAAACGTGCATGGTGGGCCAGGGCGTGCCCTTTGAAAGGATACGCCGCATCACCGGTTACCTGGTGGGCCGTCTGGAACGCTTCAACGATGCCAAAAAGAAGGAGGTGGCCGACCGTGTCGTCCATGGGTTCCGCCGCTGAGGCCCGTGCCATCCTCTATCCCTACCAGCGCCGCTGGATAGACGACCAGAGCCGCTTCAAGATCGGCATGTTCTCGCGCCAGACGGGCAAGACCTACACCAGCACGCTGGAGATCGCCGAGGACATGGTCAAGGCCGAAGTGGAAAAACGCCGTGTGCGCTGGGTCATCCTCTCGCGCGGGGAACGGCAGGCCCGCGAAGCCATGGAGGAAGGCCTCAAGGTACATCTGCGGGCCTACGGGGCCGCCTTCGAGAGCCTGGAGTCGGACTTTCACCTGGCGGACGCCACCTCCTGCAAGTCCCTGGAGGTGGTCATGGCCCACGGCTCCCGTGTGACCGCGCTGCCTGCCAACCCCGACACGGCCCGAGGCTTCAGCGCCAATGTCTTTCTGGACGAGTTCGCCTTCCATGCCGACAGCCGCAAGATCTGGGCGGCCCTCTTTCCCGTGGTCTCCCGTAACGGCCTGAAACTGCGCGTGGTCTCCACGCCCAACGGCAAGGGCAACAAGTTCTACGACCTCATGACCTCCGCCGAGACGGCGGGCTGGTCCAAGCATGTGGTGGACATCTATCAGGCCGTGGCCGATGGCCTGCCGCGTGACGTGGAGGCCCTGCGGGCCGCCCTGAACGATCCCGACGCCTGGGCGCAGGAATACGAGCTGCAATGGCTGGACGAGGCCAGCGCCTGGCTGTCGTATGACCTCATCAATGCCGTGGAACATGAGCGGGCGGGCATCCCGCAGAACTATGCGGGCGGCCCCTGCTATGTGGGCGTGGATATCGGCCGCCGGCACGACCTTTTTGTCATCTGGGTGCTGGAGGAAGTGGGCGACGTCTTGTGGACGCGGGAGATCATCACCCGGCGCGGAGCCAGCTTTGCCGAGCAGGACGGCCTGCTGGATGATGTGTGCCGGCGGTACCGGGTGCTGCGTTGCTGCATGGACCAGACCGGCATGGGCGAAAAGCCCGTGGAAGACGCCCGCCGCCGTCACGGCAGCGGCCGCGTGGAAGGGGTTCTGTTCACATCGTCCAGCAAGCTGGCCCTGGCCACGGTGGGCAAGCAGGCCTTTGAGGACAGACGCCTGCGCATCCCGCAAGGGGACGAGGCCCTGCGTAGCGACCTGCACAAATTGCAAAAGGTGGCCAGCCCTACGGGAGCGCCCCGCTTTGTGGCCGACTCCGACAGCGGGGGCCATGCGGACCGCGCCTGGGCCTGCTTTCTGGCTGTCAACGCGGCTACGGGGCCTGCCGTCGTCCTGCCGGATCATGCCGTGCCCTCCGGCCCGGCCCGTGGGGGCCTTGGGCGCTTCACTGATCCCGACGCCGCCTTCATGCCTTACAGGAGAATGTTCTGATGCCCGACATCCTTGCCAACCCCAACGCCCTGCCTGCCCGGGCGGACATGCAGGTCCGTTCCGACGGCATCCTTGATCTTGCCAACTTCGTGGCCGAAGTAGTGCCCGCGCCGGACAGCGTGCTGGCCTCCCTGGGCGGCGATCTGCGCGAATACGGCATGCTGCGCCGTGATGACCAGGTGGCCGCCCTCATGCAGCAACGGCAGGACAAGCTGGTGGAAGCGGAATGGGAGGTTATCCCCGGCGGCGATGCGCCTGCGGACGTGGCGGCCGCGGACTTTTTGCGCGAGCAGCTGGCGGGCTTCAACTTTGACGCGGCCTGCCGCAAAATGCACGGTTCCCTGCTGTACGGCTACGGTGTGGCCGAATGCCTGTGGGGACGGGACGGCAGCCGCATCACCTTACAGGACATCCGCGTGCGCGCGCCCTGGCGTTTTGGCTTCGCCAAGGACAGGCAGCTGAAGCTGCTGGTGGAGAGCCGCTGGCTTGTCATGCCGCCGCGCAAATTCTGGCTGGTGACCTGGGGCGCGGAAGACGACGATAACCCCTACGGCATGGGCCTTGGGCACCAGCTGTGGTGGCCCGTGTACCTCAAGCGCAACGGCGCCCGCTTCTGGGCCGCCTACCTGGACCGCTTCGGGGTGCCCACCACCAAGGCCGTCTATCCTTCGGACGAATCGGACGCCGAGAACGAAAAGCGCAAAAAGGACGCCCTGGCCGCGGCCCTGTCTCTGCGCAGCGAAGGGGCCGTGGCCCTGCCCGAGGGCTTCGACGTTTCCCTGGTGGAATCCACCAGCCGGGGCAGCGGGGACTTCAAGGACTTTCTGGCCTATTGGGACGATGCCATCGCCAAGATCATCCTTTCCCAGACCGGCACCTCGCGCATCGGCCAGTACAGCGGTACGGCCGAAGTCCACAGCGGCATCGGCACCAGCGTGGTCAAGGCGGATGCGGATATGCTCTGTCAGTCCTTCAATGCCGGCCCGGTAGCCTGGCTGACGGAGTGGAACTTTCCCGGAGCCCGGCCGCCCCAGGTCTGGCGCCGGGTGGAAGACCCCACCAGAGTCAGGGCCGATGCCCAGCGCGACAAGGATACGGCGGCCCTGGGGCTGGAACTGACCGACGACGAGATCGCCCGCCGCTACGGTGACGCCTGGCAGCGCAGGCGCGACGGAGCAAGCGCATCCGGGGCGGACTTCGCCGAAGCCGGCACGGAAGGCCATGCCCCCGCCGAGCCCTACAGTGATACGCTGGCCCGGCAGGCCATGACGCTGGCCGATGCCCCGCAAACCTCCATGATCGATGCCATCCGCACGGAACTGGACAAGGCCGTGGCTGAAGGCGAGGACCTGGCCTCCTTCGCGGAACGCATGCTTGCCCTGAACAAATTGTCCGGCGTGGATGATCTTGCCCAGATCCTCTACGGCGCCATGACCACGGCCCACCTGGCGGGCCTGGCCGGTGAGGAGGACAGCGATGCCGGAAAGTGAGGTGCGTTTCGGCGGTGGGCCTTTTGAGGATGCCATCGCTCATTTCCAGCGCAAGGTGCGCGTGCCGGTCACGACCTACCGGGACCTGCCCGCGCAGATGCACGCCAAGGCTTTCATGGTGGCCGGGGCCGCCAATGATGCCCTGCTGGCCGATTTTCAGCAAAGCCTGCTGCTGGCCATGAAACAGGGGACCACGCTTGCGGCCTTCCGTGACGACTTTGACCGCATGGTCAAAGCCCACGGCTGGCAGTACCGGGGCGAGCCGGGCTGGCGCAGCGCGGTCATCTTCAATACCAACATGCGCACAGCCAATATGGCCGGACACTGGAAGCGCATGTGGGAAGATCGCGAGATGCACCCGTACCTGCGCTATGTGCAGGTGCAGCGTCCTACCAAGCGCCCGGAGCACGCCGTCTGGCACGGCGTCATCCTGCCCATCGAGGACCCCTTCTGGGACGCCCACTTTCCGCCCAACGGCTGGGGCTGCAAATGTACGGTGCAGAACGTGAGTGACGCCCGCATGAAAGCTGAGGGCTGGCAGGTCAGCGAGGACGTGGAGACCTTCCCCGGAGACGTGCCGGAAGAGTGGGCCTACAATGTTGGCAAGGCGGAACGGGTAAGCACGGAGCGGGAGGCCGCAGCTTTTCGGCCCTTGCCCACTGCGCGTGACTACACCGCCTACGGCAGACCGGAGACCATCCCGGCAGACATACCGAAGGCCAGCGTGGGGGAAAAGGCGACAAGCGGCGCGGACGTAATGCTGGCCGTGCGGAAGATGCTGCAAGGCGACGCTGCCGTTTTTCACGGGCCGGACGGTCTGGCCGTGGGAATCACCGCGCAAAGCCTGGGCAACCATCTGAAGCCCGACAGGGCGGAATACGTTCCTTTCGTCCCTGAAGTGCTGGAAGAGCCTTACGAGATCTGGTTGCTGCCCTATGAGGATGAAAAGACGGGGCGTGTGGAATTGCGACGCCACTACATTAAGGCCCTTGCCCTGGACAAGGTACGCTACGGCTGGATGATCGCCGAATTTCGCAAGGGCGAACTTTGGGACACGACCTTCATCGTCTCCAAGCGTAAGGGCGAGATGCAAAAACGCCGCCGGGGCGTCCTGGTCTGGGGAAGGCGGGAAAAATAAAACCCCTTCGGCCCACAGAGGCAGGGGGCTTTCGCCAGCCTGCGTGCATTTTCTCGAAAGAGAGGGACGAAGGGGAGTTCCCCGGGCGGGGATTCAGCTGGCTGCTACACAGCCTTGAAGACAGGATACGCGTCCGTTGCGTCGGACGCAAGAGCTTTGCAAAAAAGGCCCTCCACACGGAAGGGCCTTGCGTCCACACTCGCCGACGATGGCGCAGGAACCCGGCACGGCATGATGGATCGTCCCCGAACCGCGCCTTCGGGAGAGGTATCATACGTGTTTTGCCTGAAACATCAAATTTGCCCTGTGCCACGTTTTTGTCCCGGCCCGGGCACTTGCCTGCCCTGACGGGTTTTCGTCCCGCCTGCCCCGTTTACAGGCGTTTATAAACACATGTTCGCAAGACCGTCTTGCGCTACCTTTCATACATTTCCATTCGGAAGCCCCGGCCCTGTGCCGGGGCTTTGTGTTTTTTGTGAGAATCCTCACCAGATTTCCCCCGGCATCCTGTGCATGATGTCCAAAGGAGGACAGCATGCAGGACAATAACCATGCTTCAGCCGTTGCGACGCAGGAAGCTACGGATGAAGACAGCAACGTGTTACATGGCAGGACAGCCCACAAAAGCGCTGTCGCTATCCGTAAGCCCGCTGGTGCGGGCAACGGCTACCGCGCCATCCATATTTTTCGCCCCGGCAGACATACGTCCATGCAGGGGGCAACCATCGACTTTGGCGAGAGCGACCTGATCGCCACGGCCAACGCCTACGACCCGGCACGGCACGAAGCGCCGCTGGTCATCGGGCATCCCCGGGCCGACGCCCCGGCCTGGGGATGGGTAGGCGGTCTTACGGCGGACGGGGGCGGCCTTTTTGCCGCCCCCCGCCAGCTGGACCCGGCCTTCGCGGAGATGGTGCGGGCCGGGCGCTTCAAAAAAGTCTCGGCCAGCTTTTACACGCCCGACAGCCCCCACAATCCCGTTCCCGGCGTCTACTACCTGCGCCATGTGGGTTTTCTGGGCGCCCAGCCGCCGGCGGTGAAGGGCCTTGCCCCGGTGAACTTTGCCGAGGGCGACACGGACGAGGGCTGCGTCAGCTTCGACTTCGCGGAATCGCCGGGCCTGCTGCGCTGGCTGGCGGACCTGTTCCGGGGCCTGCGCGAATACGTCGTGGAAAAAGACGGCGCGGAGACGGCGGACAGGGCCATCCCCTCGTATGCCGTGAGCGGCCTTCAGGAGATGGCCGCGGCATCCGCGGCCCAGGCGGCCGAGATCCCCGCTTTTGCGGAAAACCTTCCCCCCAAAAAGGAGCACACCATGCAGAAACAGGAAACGCCCCCGGCGGAAAACATCGACTTCGCCGAGACCAAGGCCCGTGCCGACGAACTGGAACGCAAGGTGGCCTATCTGACCGGCATCGCCCGCAAGGAGCGCGCCAGCCGTGTGGTGGACAAGGCCCTGGCCGACGGCCGCCTGACGCCCGCCCAGAGCGTGGGCCTTGCGGACTTCATGGCCGGCCTGGACGAAGAAGGGACCTTCGACTTCGCCGAAGACGGCGGCAAGACCACCAGCATGAGCCCGGCCGCCTTCATGGCCGCCTTCCTGGAGCGCCTGCCCAAACAGGTGGATTTCAGCGAAGCCGCGGCCGGCGGCGAAGAAGCCCTGGATACCTCGTCCAATGACATTGCCCAGCGCGCCCTTGCCTATTGCGAGGAGATGCGCACCAAGGGCGTCGCGGTAAGCATCACCGACGCCGTGGCCCACGTCAGCAAATAGGAGACCGCCATGCCCAGGACCGATCTTTACGTCAATCTTCCCATCACCGGCGAGCTGGCCCCTTTCCGCATCGTGGCCCACGACGGCAGCGGCGGCTACAAACAGGCCACGGCTGCCACGGAGGCGCTTGTCGGCACGGCCGACGAGCTGGGCAAGCAGCCCAACGGCGGGGCCGATGTGGCCATGAGCGACCAGCCGGAAGTTGAGGCTGGCGCGGCGGTGGCCGCGGGCGATCCCCTGACCAGCGATGCCCAGGGCCGCGCCGTCAAGGCCACGGCGGCCGGAAACCGCATCATCGGCTTTGCCTGCAAAGCCGCCACCGATGCCGGAGAAATCATCGACTACCAGTTCGCGCCCGGCTTTCTGGCCACGGCAGGCGCGTAATAAGGAGAGAGCATCATGGCAACGACCACATTTGCCACCAATCCGCAACTGACGGCCATTGCCCTGGCCTACATGAACCAGCCCTCGGACTATGTGGCGGATCATGTCATGCCCAGGGTCAAGGCCATCGGCAAAAAAGAGTTCCAGTACAACATCTACGGTCTGGAATCCTTTGCCGCGCCCGACAGCCGCGTGGGACGCAAGGGCCGCCCCAACGAGGTCAGCCTGTCCAGCAGCCTGGCCACGGCAGCCATCGAAGACTACGGTCTGGAAGACCCCATCCCGCAGGATGACATCGACCAGGGCCGCAAGGACGGCCGGGACATTGCCGGTGAATCCACGGAGTATCTGCTCTCCCTGGTCAAACTGGACCGCGAACTGCGCGTGGCGCGCCTCGTGCAGGACAAAAACAACTATGCCGCGGCTTGCGTGAAGGAGCTGTCCGGCGGTCAGGGCATCGACAACGCCGAAGTGGACGCGGAAGCGATCATCGCCGAGATGCTGGAAAAGCCCTTCATGCGGCCCAACATCGGCGTCATGAGCCAGAAGGTCTGGGACAGGCTTTCCCGCAATCCGTTGCTCATCAAGGCCATCAAGGGCGAGCTGGTGGGCAAGAAGCTGACCACGGCCGAGTTCTGCAGCTACTTCGAGTTGAACCAGCTCTACATCGGCAAGGCCCGCGTCACCCGGCAGGTCAAGGGCAAGACGCCTGTCCCCGAGCGTGTCTGGGGCACGGGCATGGCCTTCCATTACCGCGACATGACCGCCAGCGAACAGCGCGGCGTCACCTGGGGCCTGACCGTGCCCTATGGCCAGCCCTTTGCCGGGAGCCGCACGGACCCCGATATCGGCCTGCGCGGTGGCATCCGCATCCGGGCGGGCGAAAGCCTCAAGGAACTGGTGCTGGCCAAGGATGCGGGCTGCCTCATCACCGGGGCCATCGCCGCCGGCTAGGGGGCATCATGTATGCCACACCTGAAGACATCCGTGCCCGCTACAAGGAAGTCTACCCCCTGCTGGCGGGCAAGGACGCGGAAGGCAGGCCGGACACGGCCGCTGTGGAACAGGCCCTGGCCGAAGCCGCCAGCGAGATCGACGCCATCCTGGGTACGCGTTTTGCCGTGCCGGTAAGCCCCGTGCCGCCTGTGCTGCGTCGCATCGCCGTGGATCTGGCCGTGGGGGCCTTGCCCCGCACCGGCGCCACGGAAGCCAGCATGTACGAGCGCCGTGCCCGTGAAGCGCGGGATCTTTTGGACAAGCTGGCCGCGGGAGAGGCCAGTCTGGGGCCGGGCTATGACCCGGCCCCGGCGGGCAGCGGCGGCACAGGACGCATCGGCTATGCCGTGCGTCCGTCCGACTTCCGCCGCCGTCTGGAGGACTACTGATGGCCGGAGCTACCCTGGAGTTCACCTTCAAGGACGAGGAAGTGCAGGCCATGGCCCGGCGCTTTCGGGAGCAGCTTGCCCGGGTGCGCTTCCGCCCTCTGCTGGCCGCCATCGGCAACGAGCTGATCACGTCCGTGTCCCGCCGTTTCGAGACGGGCACGGCTCCGGACGGCTCCCGCTGGCCGGAATCCCTGCGGGCCAGACTGACCGGCGGCCAGACGCTCATCAAGAGCGGCCGCCTGCGGGATTCCATCGCCGAGACCGGGCCGCAGCTCACTGCCCGCAGTGTGGAAGTGGGCACCAACGTGGTCTATGCGGCCATCCACCAGTTCGGCGGCATCATCCCGCCGCACATCATCCGGGCACGGCGGGCGCGTGCCCTGAGCATCCCCGGCATCGGCTTCCGCCGGGCCGTCCATCATCCCGGCGGCACCATCCCGGCCCGGCCATATCTGGGCCTGTCCGATACCGACGAGCGCGTCATCCAGGACCTCACCGAGGACTGGATGCGCAAAAAGATGGCCAAAATGCGTGCATAAGGAACCACCATGCTTGACCAGTACCGGGCCGCCATCGCGGCCCATTTGAGAGAACATCTGCCGCCCTCCATCACGGTCTGCGAGCTGGGCAATTCTCTGGACGATGCGGAGATGCGACGCCTGTGTCTGGCCGCTCCCGGAGTGGGCGTGGAAATCATCGGGGCCGATGGCGTGGAACTCAAGGGCCGCAGCCCCTATGTGACCATCAATGTGGGTCTGTCCCTGGTCTCCGGTCCCGGCTGTGACGGCCAGCCCGCGGACAGCGCCGTGCTGGTGCTGGCAGCCTTGGTCATGGCCGCGGTGGCGGACCAGCGCTTCGGCCTGGACTGCATGCGTCCGGAGAGCGTGCGGGCCGCAAATCTCACCAGCGGTGACCAGGCATCCAACAATGTGGCCCTGTGGACCGTCTCCTGGAAGCAGGCCCTGGACGTTTCCCACGTCATCGCCCGGCCGGATCTGGACGACTTTTTGCGCTGCTATACGCGCGAAAAAAAGGATGGCCCTGTGACCATCGAAACACATCTTCCCGGCCCGTTGGCCGCAAAGGAGGACCCGCATGTGTAGACATATCACCCCTCGCGCCGGACTGGTGGTGCGGCGGCCCGATACGGGCGAGATCCTGCCGCCCGCCGGGGCCGTGGTTCCCTGGGGACCGCATCGTGCCTACTGGCTGCGCCGCCGGAAGGACGGCGACGTGAGCATAACCCATACGGCGGTCCCTGTCCGGCCCGCCGATGACAGGGAGGAAGGATAATGGCTGTCTCGTTCAATGCCATCCCCGCGGATATCCGCGTGCCGCTCACCTATATCGAGTTCGACAACTCCGGAGCCGTGTCCGGCACGCCGGTCATGGAGTGGCGCGTCCTGCTGCTGGGACAGGCCGAAGCCGACTGCGCGGGCGAGCTGCTCAAACCCGTGCTGATGAACACCGCGGACCAGGCGGCCCGCCTGTGGGGCCAGGGCAGCCAGATCGCGGACATGGTGCGCTATGCCAAGCGCAACAGCACCATGCTGGAGATCTGGGCCATGGCCGTGCCGGACGATGAATCCGCTGTGGCCGCTACCGGCGAAGTGACCCTGTCCGGCAAATGTACGGCCACGGGCGTGCTGTGCCTTTATGTGGGCGGCAGGCGCGTGCGTGTGCAGGCCGTAGGCGGTGAAGAGCTGGCCGCCACCGTGGAACGCGTGGTGCAGGCCGTCAATGCCGACGGCGAGTTGCCCGTCACCGCCGCGGTCAAGGACGCCTCGCCCGGTGTGCTGACCCTGACATGCAAATGGAAGGGCGCCACGGGCAACGACATCGACCTGGCCGTCAACCTGTCCACGGACGACAGCTTCCCCGCGGGCCTTACCGCTTCCTGCGGCAAAATGGCCTCTGGCGCGGCTGACCCGGACATGGAAAGCATCATCGCCGCCATGGGCGATACCTGGTGGAAGGCGCTGGTGCTGCCCTGGAACCAGAAGGACGGCCGTGTGCTGCTGGAAGAATGGCTGGACGCGCAGTTCGGCCCCCTGCGCCAGCAGGAATGCCAGGCTTTTCTGGCCTATCGCGGCACCCTGTCCGAGACCTCCACCTACGGCAATGCCGGGAACTCGCAGCTGGTGAGCTGCATGGGCATCGGCTCCATCCCCACCTCGCCCTGGAACGTGGCTGCCGCCTATGCCCTGCAGGCCGCGACCTCGCTGGCCAATGACCCGGCGCGGCCCCTGCAGACCCTTGAGCTTGTGGGCGTCATGGCGCCGCCCCGGGAAAAACGCTGGAGCATGGAAGAGCGCAATATCCTGCTTTATGACGGCATCGCCACCTATCGCATCGCCAGCGACGATACGGTGCAGATCGAGCGCGAAGTGACCATGTACCAGACCAATGCCTGGGGCTCGCCCGATCCCTCGTATCTTGACGTGCAGACCGTGGCCACCCTGGGCTACTGGCGCTATGCCGTCAACGCCCGCATCCAGCAGAAGTTCCCGCGCCACAAGCTGGCTGACGACGGTACGGCCTACGGGCCGGGCAATGCCGTGGTCACGCCCTCGGTCATCCGGGCGGAACTCATCGCCCTGATGCGCGAGCTGGAAGAAAAGGGCCTGGTGGAGAACGTGGAGACCTTCAAGGAACAGCTCATCGTGGAACGCAATGCGGACGACCGCAACCGCGTGGACGTGCTGGCCCCGCCGGATCTGGTCAACCAGTTCCGCATCTTCGCCTGCCTGACCCGCTTTGTCCTGTAAGGAGGGACGCATATGACCGTCAAAGAACTTATGGAAAAACTGGCCGGACTGCCGCCGGACATGCCCGTCATGTACGACGACAAGACCACCTTCGGCCTTGATCTGGCCGCGGTTTCCGAGGTGTGTATCGGGCTGGATGACGAAAATCTGGAAGTGCTCGTCATTCACGCCGAGGGCGGCCATCCCGGCGCCACCCTGGACGAGATCGACCGGCGTGAAGCCGGGGAAAAGGAGTAAGCCATGCCGCAGATCACAGGCAAGGCCGTCATCCGTGTGGACGGCGAGGAATGGCGCACCGAAGACGGTGCCAAGCTGAACCCCGGCGGCGTCACGCGCGAGGCCAAAGTGGGCGGCGGCAAAGTGCATGGTTTTGCCGAAAAGACCAAGGAACCGGAACTGGAGTGTTCCGTCTATCACACCCGGGATACGGACCTGACGGCCATCAATGCCATCAGGGACGCCACCGTGGTGTATGAATCCGATACCGGCGACCGTTATGTCCTGCGCAGCGCCTTTGTGACCGAACAGGGCGAGCTGGACGCGGAAAACGGCACCATCAACGTCAAATTCAGCGCCATCTCGTGCGAAAGGATCTAGCCATGACCCAACCCGCTCTGAAGGATTTTACCCCTGTGGACGGTATTACCAAGGCTGAAGGCGGCCAGGTGCGCGTGCCTCTGGCCGATGGTCTGACCGTGGGTTCCGTCACCTACACGGCGGCCGTGCTGCGCCAGCTCAATGCCGGGGCCGTGCTGGCCGCGGCCGAAGCCGCGGAACGCCTGGTCTCCACGGCTACGGGCCTGGAGCTTGTTTCCTCCCCGGCGCGCATGGGGGCGGAATTGCTGCGCCGTCAGATCGCACGTCTGGAGGACGATAACGGCGGCAAGTTCGACGGGCCGCTCTCCCTGGAACATCTGGGCAAAGCCTCGGCCCGAGATCTGGACAGCCTTAACTTTGCCGCCCGCCTGTTGGATCAGGGAGCGGAAAAAAGCCTGGAAGGAGTAGCCGGCCGGGGGCGAAATGCTGCCGGTAGCGACCAGTCTCGAGATGCTGCTGGCCCGGCTGGCCAGCCGGGCGGGGCTGCCGGTGAATGAGGGGGCGTCCTGGCCGCTCCAGAGGCTCCTCCGTTTTTTGCACTATGTGAAATAGGATTGCATCGTGGCGAACCTGCGCACCTCCTTCACGCTTGATCTTGGCGGTAATCTCATTACCCGGGCCAAGGCCTTTTCTGCATCCATATCGGGCATGGCCCGGCAGATACGTTCCAGTCTGGGGGGCCTCAATGGTGTGGCCGCCCAGGCCGGGAAAGGTCTTGAGGCCCTGACCGGGCGCTATGCCGCGGGCTTGGCCGGACTGGGCGTCAGCTACAAGGCGGCCCAGGCTGTCATGGACAGCGCCCGTCTGGACAAGGGCCTGATGCGTACCAGCCAGACCATGGGCCTGACCGCACAGCAGGCGGTCGATGCCCGGCGCGAACTCTTCGCCATGGCACAGCGGACGGGCCAGCCCATCGAAAAGCTCAAGGCCGGCCTGGATGACCTGGGGGCCTCAGGGATGGAGTACGCACAGGCTCTGGAATCCATCAAGGCCATCAACCCCGCCATGGCTGTCACCGGGGCCAGCGGCGAACAGCTGGCCAGTGCCCTGAGTGTGGTGGGAGAAAGCTTCAAGTTTGATCTGTCCAAGGCCGGTGTGGCCGTCAAGCTGCTGGACCAGATGACCGTGGCCGGACGTCTGGGCAAGGCGGAGCTGGAAGACCTTTCCTCCATCGTTTCCCGCGTGGGCGTCAACGCCAAGAGCGCCGGATTGAGCTACACCCAGAGCCTGGCCTTCATCGAGCAGCTTTCCCAGATGGAGAAAGAGCCGGAGCGCCTGGCCACGCTGGTGGACTCCACGCTGCGTCTGTTCACCAACCAGAACTACCTGAAGGAAGCGGCCAAGGTCACGGGCGTCAAATTCTATGATGCCAAAGGCGAACGGCGGGCCGCCTTCGATGTTTTGCGGGATATCGCCAAGAAGTACCAGAAGTTCAAGACCGATGCCGAACGGGACAAGGCCTTTTCCCAGGCCTTCGCCAAGACGGACCTGGATACCCAGCGGGGCTTGCGTTACCTGTTCAGCGCCGGTGTGCTGGACAATCTGGACAAGCTCAACGCGGAGATCGAGGGCGCTTCCGGGACCATCGCCCGCGATCTGCCGGACGCCATCAACAACAGCGTCGATCAGGTGGGCCGTCTGAAGGCGGCGCTTTCCCAGGCCGCTGATGACTTCGCCAAGCCCTTCAACGAGGCCATCGCAAGCGGCATCGCCATGCTCCTGGACGACAAAGGCCTGTCCGGCAAGCAACTGCTGGGCGGCGCGGCCGTCGCGGGCGTTGCCGGATACGGCGCCCTCAAACTGGCGGGCCTGGGGCTCTCCCGTCTGGGCGGCAAGGCGGCCGGCGGGCTTGTCTCCACCGTGGCCCGGCAGGCCGGGCTTGCCGGGCTCAAGCTGCCGCTGCCCGTCTATGTGGTCAACAAACAGATGAGCCTTACCCGTGAGGCCATGCTGGGCCAGTCGGGCGGCGCTCCCGCAGCTCCGGGGGCTCCAGGCGGAAAAAAGGCCGGCAAGGGCAAAACGGTCTCCGGGGCGCAGCTTGACGGGGCCAAAAGCGCGGGCCGGGGCGCGGCTCTTTTGACTGCGGCTGCGACAGTGGCGCCGGTTCTCTTTGATTCCGATGCCACCATGGCTCAAAAGGTCGATGCCGCGACAGACGCGGCCGGCGGCCTTGCCGGTGGCTGGGCGGGTACGGCGGCCGGCGCCAAGGTGGGAGCGTTCCTGGGGGGCTTTCTCGGACCTTTCGGCGCTGCCGCCGGTGGTGTCGTGGGGGGTGTGGCCGGGGGCATCCTGGGCTCGGAGCTGGGACAAAGCCTAGTCTCCACCGTCAAAAACTGGCTCGGCGTTGGGGAGGGGGAAAGCCCGGCCCAGCAGAAAACGATGCAGACTCTCTTGGCCTCCATGCAGCAGGTCGTCGCCGCCATTCCCACGGGCGGCATCGCTGTGGACATCAACGTGACGGGCAATGCCCAGGCCGCCATCCGGTCCAGTAACGGCAATATCGACAGCGGCCTGTCCTATTCCCGGCAGATAGCCAACGAGATGATGGAGTAAGCCATGCGTGCCCGCAGCTTTTTCAGCAACCTGCGCGAGGCCTCCTTCCGGGGCGCCCGTTTCGAGGTGGACGATGTGGAAGCCTCGGGCGGCCGCCGTGTGGTGCTGCACGAGTATCCCTTGCGGGATACGCCCTACAGTGAGGATCTGGGCCGCCGGGCGCGGGAGTTTTCGGTGCGCGGCTATATCATCCAGGGCCGCACGTATGACTACGCCTCGGCCCGGGCGGACGTGCTCAAGGCCCTGGAAGCCTACGGCCCCGGCGAGCTGGTGCATCCCTGGCATGGCGAGGTCAGTGTGGTGGTGGACGACTACCGCCTGCGCGAGAGCATGGAGCGCGGGGGCCTGCTTGAGCTGGATATCCGCTTTCGGGAAGCCGGACAGCTCGCGAACCCCACCGCATCCGCCGATACGGCCAAGGGGGTCGCTTCGGCAGCCTCCAGTGTCCGGCAAGCCCTGAAGAACAGTTTTTTATCCGCCTTCGCGCCCGCCCTGGACGAGATCGACAAAGTGGCCACGGCGCTTGATGACGCGGCAAGCCTTGCCATGGAATACCTGGGGCTGCCCCAAAGCCTTATTGCGGAAGGGCTTGCCTATGTTCAAAGCCTGATCGCCACGCCCGCGGCCTTCTTCGATGCCCTGGTGGGGCTCTTCGGGGGGCTGCTCGGCAATGAGTCCGGGAAGAAAGCCCTGGCTGCTCCCGTGTCGGATGCGTCCTTCAGCATCGCATCCGGGGAAGGCACCGCGCCGCTGGAAAGTATCCTGGGCGGCAGTGCTTCCATCACCACCAAAGCCGAGCGCGTGATCCGCGATACCGTCGCCCAGGTGGTGGTCATAGAGACCGCCGCATCCACGGCCCACGCGGAGTACGCCACGGCCGACGACGCTCTGGCGGATCGGGATGCCGCGGTGGAAGGCCTGGACACCATCGAGCCGGCGGCTGATGATGCCGTCTTTCCGGGGTTTGCCGAGCTGCGCCGGGCCGTAGTGACGGACCTGACCACACGCGGCGCGGAGCTGCCGCGCGTGCGTTCCGTGACCCTGCCGGGCACCGTGCCCGCGCTGGTGGCCGCCTACCGCATCCATGCGGATGCCGGGCGTGCCGATGAGATCGTGTCCCGCAACCGCATCCGCCATCCCGGCCGCGTACCGGGCGGCACCCCGCTGGAGGTCCTGAGTGAGTGAACGCAAGCCCGACATTATCCTGGAGGTGGACGGCCGGCGTTACGGCGGCTGGAAATCCATAGATATCAGCCGGGGCCTGGAGCAGTACGCCGGGACCTTCCGCCTGTCCGTCACCGACCGCTGGCCGCAGCAAAATGAACCGCGCGGCATCAAGGCCGGGGCCGCCTGCCGTGTGACCATCGACGGCCGGGCCGTCATCACGGGCTATGTGGATGATGTGGAAGCCTCCTGGAGCGCCACCTCCCACGAGTATCGCGTCTCCGGACGAGACAAAACGGCGGATCTTGTGGACTGCTGCCCGCCCTCCCTGCAGCTCAAGGGCGCGGACCTGCCCGCGCTGGCCCGCCGCTGGGCCGGACTGTTCGGCATCGAGGTCATGGTGGAAGCGGAATGCAACAAGGCCGTGCCCGGTTTCAAGACCGAAGAAGGCGAGACCTGTTTCGAGATGCTGGAACGGCTGGCGCGGGCCAATGCCGTCATGCTCACCAGCGACGGCGACGGCCGTCTGGTCATCACCCGCGCCGGCACACACAAGGCGGCCGCCGCCTTGCAGATGGGCGGCAATCTGCTGCGCCTTGCTCTGTCCTCCAGCATGAAGGATCGCTTTTCGGAAGTGACGGTCAAAGGCCAGTCCGCCGGTTCCGATACCTGGGACGGCCCCGGCAATGCCCAGGCCAAGGGGACGGCCACCGATCCCAACGTGCTCCGCTACCGCCCCCTGACCGTCATCGCGGAACAGGAGGAGTTCGGCAGCGCCACCACCCGCGCCCGCCACGAAGTTGCCGTGCGCTATGGTAAGGGGCATCAGGCCCGGGCGCTGGTCAACGGCTGGTATGCGGGAACGGAGCTCTGGCAGCCCAATCGTCTGGCCGACATCCTGGACGGCAGCGGGCAGGCCATGGCCACCTGGCTCATCGTCAATGTGAGCTGGCACATGGACGACCGGGGCTGCCTTACGGAACTTGCCCTGTCCCCCAGGGAAGCCTGTGAACTGCTGCCCGAGATGCCCAAGGGGGCAAAGGGCAAAAAAGGCAAGGAGGCCTCGTTATGGCTGTAATGATCCCCGGGCGCCTCCTGCGCTCCCTGCAACGGCGCATGGCCACCCTGGTTGGCCGGGCCGTGTTATTGGCCGTCAATGCCGGGACAGGCCTGCAAAGCGTGCAGGTGCGCATCCTGGCCGACGAGGTCATGGACGGGGTGGAACATATGGAGCCGTATGGCTTCACCTCCAACCCCCTGCCGGGCGCGGAAGGCGTGGTCCTCAATGTGGCCGGACAGCGCGGCGCCTGCGTGGGCGTGAACTTCGGCAACCGCGGCGTGCGTGTGGCCGGTCTCAAGAGCGGTGAGGTCTGCATCTATACCGACGAGGGCGACAAGATCACCCTCAAACGGGACCGGCATGTGGAGATCGAGACCCTGCACCTTGTCATCCGGGCACAGGAAGACGTGCGCGTGGAGACGAAAAGCTACGCTGTCAGGGCCTCGCAGGGCGTCACCTATGAGACACCGTCCTTTGGCCTGGGCGGTTCGGGCGGCTGCACGGCGGATATTGCCGCCGACATGGCCATCACCGGCAATACCACGCAACAGGGTAGTATCACCGCCAGCGGCGATGTGACGGCCGAAGGCATCTCCACCGCCCACCACACCCATCCCGGCGATTCCGGCGGTACTACGGGGGGGCCGCAATGAGGCGCGTCAATGACCTGGCCCTGCTTCCCCCAGCGCCCCTGGACGTGGCCGGGCCGGATTGCGGCATGGAGGCCGGGGATCTGGTGGCCGAAAACACGTTGCGCACGGCCGTCATCCTCTCCCTGTTCTTGGACAGGCGGGCGGACGATGACGACATCCTGCCCAATGGCAGCGACGACAGGCGCGGCTGGTGGGCAGACACCGTGGCACCCATGACCGACTACGGCATCGGCGGCGGGCTCGCTTCCGGGGACCGTATCGGGTCCCGTCTCTGGCTGCTTTCCCGCGAAAAGCAGCTTGCCGGCGTGCTGGACAGGGCACGGCACTATGCTGAAGAAGCCCTCGCCTGGCTGGTGGAGGACGGTGTGGCCACAGCTGTCAGCGTCACGGCCTCCAGCCCTAGGTCTGGCTGGCTTGCGCTTGAGGTGACGATCACCTTGCCCGACACCAGCGAATACCGGGGAACATTTCCTCTGTCCGTCTGAAGCCTCCCGCGTCGCAACGACTGAATCATGGCCCGGTTTTTACCGGGCTTTTTTTGTGAGAATCCTCACCAGATTTTTACAGACGCTCCGGGCATGATGTGTCCATGCCATTTGAACGTCCCTCCCTCCGGGAACTCATTGCCCGCATCCAGGCCGATATGGACAGCCGTCTTGACGGCCAACCCTGGCTGCGCCGCCGCCTGCTGGCCATCCTGGCCCGCATGGAGGGCGGCGTGGCCCACGGCCTGTACGGCTATCTGGACTGGCTGGCCCGGCAGATCATGCCGGATACGGCCGAGGCCGAACATCTGGAACGCTGGGCCTCCATCTGGGGCATCACACGCCGGGCCGCCACACAGGCAGCCGGGTATGCCGCTTTCAGCGGCGAGGATGGTGCCGCCATCCCCACCGGTACGGAAGTACAGAGCCCGTCCGGGCAGATCTACGTGACCCTGGCCGATGCCTGGATCGAAGACGGTACGGCCCGTGCGGCCATCGAGGCTGTGGAGGCCGGGCCGGACGGCAATGCATCCGACGCAACGCCCTTGCAGCTGACCATACCGGTGGCAGGCGTCCAGGCCCGGGCCGCAGCTTCCGGCAACATCACCGGCGGCGCGGCAGCGGAAACGGATGCCTCCCTGCGCACGCGCCTGCTGTCGCGCATCCGCACCCTGCCGTCGGGCGGGGCCGCGCGCGATTATGTCACCTGGACACTGGAGGTGGCGAGCGTGACCCGCGCCTGGTGCTACCCGGGCGAGATGGGCCGCGGCTCCGTGACCGTGCGCTTCATGATGGATGATGCCTATGAAAACGGCATCCCCCAGCCGGAAGATGCGCAGCGCGTTGCGGATCATCTGGACGGTCTGCGGCCGGTCACGGCGGATGTCTATGTGGTGGCCCCCGTGCCGGAGCCCGTCAACCTTGATTTGCGCATCAGCCCGGACAATCCCCGGCTGCGCGTGGTGGTGGCCGAGGCCGTCTGGGCCGTCCTGCGTCGCGATGCCGTGCCCGGCGGCACGGTCGTCATCTCCCGCCTTAACGAGGCCATTTCCGGTGCTGAGGGCGAGGAAGACCACGTTCTCTTGTCTCCCACCCAGAATATCCAGATCCCCACCGGCAAGATCGCCGTGCCTGGCAGCATCACCTGGGAGGAGGCATAGTGTCCTACCGCGAGCAGTTCTTTGCCCTGCAGCCGCCGGGTCAGGCCCTGCCCACAGACCCGGACAGCGTCTGGGGCCGCCTGCTGGACGGTCTGGCGCGGGAATACGGCCGCACGGAGAGCCGGAGCAGCGCCCTGGTACGGGAATCCGATCCACGGCAGTCCGCGGAGCTGTTACCCGACTGGGAGCGCGTCTGCGGCCTGCCCGGAGACTGCGCCATCGCCTGGGACAGTACCTTGCAGGCCCGCCGTGCGGCCGTGGTAGCCCAGCTGACCGGCGCCGGGGGCCAGCGTATCGCCTATTTTCAGCAGCTGGCGGCCCTGCTGGGCCTTTCCATCCGCGTCACGGAATACCGCCCCTTCCTGACCGGACTTTCCCGCTGTGGCCAGCGCCTCAACGGCGACCACGACGTGCGCTTTGTCTGGTCCGTGGTGGTCAGGGGCAGCGCGTGCTGCGCTTTCGCTGCGGGGCCAGTGTGCCGGGGGAACGCCTGCTGGACTTTGCCCGCCGGGAAGATCTGGAATGCCTGCTGCGCCTCTACGCCCCGGCCCATACGGTACTCATCATCGGATACGAGGAATAAGCCATGAAATACGCGCCCCCCATCGGGCAGGAAGCCCAGGGCGAAGAAGCCCACTATGTCGACGGCAACCCGGAACTCGGCATCCTTGGCTCGCCCGTACCCGCGGCCGCCATTGAGCAGGGCCAGCGGGAGCTTTTGCATGTCATCAAACAGGCAGGCCTCACGCCCAGCGGCGAGGACCTGACGCAGCTCTTTCAGGCCATCGGCAAGCTGATCAGCGACAAAGTCCCCATCGCCAGCAAGGAGACCGCCGGTATCGTCAAACCCGGGGCCGGGTTGCAGATAGGGGAAGACGGCACCCTGGACGTACTGGTCTCCGCCGTATTGCCCGGCACGGTGGTGGCTTTTGCCGGTTCCTTCGGTGGTGAGGGAAACCGCCATCCCATACCGCTGGGCAGCTCGGAACCGGATACATCCTGGGTCTTGTGCGACGGCGGCAGCGACGGCAAGGGCGGCACCGTGCCCAACCTGCTGGGCCGCATGATTCTGGGCGCGTCCGATGCCCACCCGGCCGGCTCCACTGGCGGCTCGGAGACGCATTCACACAGTCTTTCCGGCACTGTCGGCGAGACGACACTGTCCACTGAGCAGATGCCAGCGCATGGCCATAGTTATACTTTCCGCGCATCAAGCCGCGACTGCGGATATGCAAGCGGCTCCCCCATGTTCTGGCAGAATGCTGCCACAGCAAACACCGGTAATGCTGGCGGCTCTCAATCCCACACCCACACGCTGGACGGTACATCTGGCGAGGCCAACGGCCTGCCACCGTATTACGCCCTTTCGTTCATTATGCGGACGTCCTGATCCGGCGGCTGGCGCAGCTTGCGGGGCCTTCGGCTAGCCTTTCCGGCACTGTCGGGGACACGACCCTCACCGTAGCGCAGCTGGCCAGTCATGGGCATGGCATCAATATCCCGACCGAATACAACGGCGAGGGGACCCGCTATCGACAGTGGGTCAATATCAAGTCGGGAAATGCCTCTGCGACCGGTGGCTCCCAACCCCACACCCATGATCTGACCGGGGCGTCTGGCGAGGCCAACGGCCTGCCCCCGTACTATGC
>ENA-OVGB01001217-OVGB01001217.1-human-gut-metagenome-genome-assembly--contig:-NODE-1217-length-23893-cov-3.653033_pt1 | contig 23893 bp, 19 predicted proteins | sample MGYA00237767_ERZ505413 | MGnify/ENA primary metagenome ERZ505413 (study PRJEB26158, sample SAMN06016410) | human gut metagenome | biome: human gut; feature: ankylosing spondylitis patient; material...
TTTCTCCGGAATATTAAATATTTTATATGAGTATATTGACACGAATCAAACAGTCATGACAATTATCCCATGGAAGTATTCATTCTTATAGTACTCATCGTATTGAACGGCATATTTGCCATGTCTGAAATCGCGCTTGTCACGGCCCGAAAGGCAAGACTCACGCCCAGAGCTGCCGCCGGAGACAAGTCGGCGCAGGCGGCCATACGTCTGGGAGAGCATCCCACCCGCTTCCTCTCCGCCATTCAGATAGGCATCACGTCCATAGGACTTCTGAGCGGCATTTTCGGTGAATCCGCGCTGGCCGGGCCTCTTTCCGCATGGATGCAGGAACATCTCGGCATTCCGGCGTCCACCTCGGGAATGCTGGCCACGGTCATCGTGGTCATGGCCGTCACGTACCTGTCCATCGTCGTCGGAGAGCTTGTTCCCAAAAGACTCGGTCAGCTGGCGCCGGAAAAAATGGCCTGCCTCGTAGCCCGGCCCATGACGGCACTCGCTACCGTAAGCGCTCCCTTCGTTCTGCTCCTCTCCTGGTCCACAAGCCTCATCCTTCGGCTTCTCGGCGCACGGGCGGACGAAAACCAGACCGTCACGGAAGAAGAAATACAGGCCATGATCGACGAAGGTTCGGAAACGGGCGCCATCGAAACAAGACAGCGCGACATGCTCCGCAACGTCTTCCGGCTCGACGACAGACCGGTGAGTTCCATCATGGTTCCCCGTGCCGACATCCGCTTTCTGGACATACAGCTGTCCCCGGAAGAAAATCTGGACACCCTGGCCCGGTTCGAGCACTCCTGGCTGCCCGTATGTTCAGGAGGGCTCGGCAATCTAAAAGGCGTCATCCGCACCAATCAGGCCCTGCTCCTGTGCGCCGGGAGCATACCCGACGCCGAAACCTTCTCCGAAAAAATCACCTCGCAGTATCTGGCTCCGGTGTTCATCCCGGAAACGCTCACCAGTCTGGAGCTTCTGAAGCGCTTTCAGGAACAGCAGCTCCACATGGCCTTCATCGTCGACGAATACGGAACGCTTCAGGGCATAGTCACGCCTCGGGACATTCTCGAGGTCATGGCCGGACAGATAGGCGCCACGCACGAAGAGGCCTGGGCCGTGCAGCGGGAAAACGGCAGCTGGCTCATGGACGGCAGCATTCCCGTTCCCGAACTGAAGGACCGGCTCGGACTCCAGAGTCTTCCCGACGAGGACAAGGGCTACTACACCATTCTGAGCGGAATGTTCATGTACCTCACCGGCAGGATCCCCCGCGAAGGCGATCATGTCGTCTGGCAGGGCTGGCGCTTCGAGGTCGTGGACATGGACGGCAACATGGTGGACAAGATACTGGTGGAAAAGATGCCGGAACAGGCAGAGGAGCACACGGAAAGCCGGCATCCCTCGTGACAGCCGCCCCATATCGAAGGACCGGACGTGGCGTCCGGTCCTTTGTTCATGCGGAGATTTTCATACGCGGGCGCTGCTGCGGATGAAGCTCTCAGGCCGGAGTCGCTCGAAAAGGCCTCCGGGCAAAGCTCTTTCAGCGCATAACAGAACCGGCCGGCTCGTGGAGCGACGAACCGGCCGGAATGAAAGGGGAGGTATGGAGGAGAAGAGTATGATAATCTCTGGTTATCCAGGGGAGTCGACAACCTTCGACAGCTCCCTTGTACATGAGCTGCAAAGAAAGTCACGTTTCAAACTCTTTCCTTCCATGAAATATTTTGCAAGGAAGCCCCGGCGCTCGTCTTTCCGAACCGTTCTCTCTTGCGCGCGGCGACGCTTCGGGCATACACTGGACCTGGCCGCGCCACACGCCCGGCCAGGAGGACATCATGAAAAAAATAGGCATCATACGCTGTCAGCAGACGGAAGACCTGTGCCCCGGCACCACGGACTTCAAATGCGCCAAGGCAGGCACCTTTGCCTTCGAACCCTTTGCTCCGTGCGAGATCGTGGGCTTTGTCAGCTGCGGAGGCTGTCCGGGAAAACGCGCCGTGGCACGGGCGAAAATGCTGGTCGACCGCGGAGCCGAAGTCGTGTTTCTGGCCTCGTGCATCGGCAAGGGCAGGCCCATCGACATGCCCTGCCCTCACGCCGCAGCCATGAAGGCCGCCATAGAAAAAAAGCTGGGTGACGCCGTACCGGTCATAGACGGAACGCACGCGTAGCGCTCCTGCCCGCACGCTGCCGGGCAAGCGCATCCCCAGACGACAAAGGGCGACGGGATTACCGTCGCCCTTTGTCGTTCATGAAAGGAGCCGAAGTCTCTCCCCTTCGGAACAAAGACTTCGGCGCATGCTCTACGGCGTTACGCGAAGGTCGTAGGCCTTGTTCAGATCAAGATACCTGCGGGCCACGTCACGCAGGGTCTTTGCGTCCACGGCCTTCATGGCCTCAAGGTTCTTCCGGCTGTAGTCGAGGTCGTGACCTCCGAGAACGTTGGCAGCCCCTTCGCCCGCACGCATGGCGCGGCTCTGTCTTGCGCGGTAGAAGTCGGCCTCGGCCACGGCCTTGGCCCTCTCCAGCGTTTCTTCAGGAAGCAGGTTGTCGTGCAGATCCCGGACGATGGCTTCGAAGGTGGCCCTGGCCTTGTCCAGGTTCTCCGGCGAGGCGATGATGCCGAAGGCAAGGAATCCCGTATCCTTTCCGGACCAGTCCACGGGGAACACGGAATAGCCGAGGCTCTGCTTTTCGCGAAGTTCCTGATAGAGCTTGCCGGTGAAGCCTCCGAGGCACTCCGAAAGCAGACGCAGCGCCGGTCTGTCGGCGTTCTCGGTCCCCACGGTGGGGAAGAGCATGAGATACACGGCCTGATTGCGGCCGGGCAGCGTCATGCTCCACGTCTTCTCGCCGTTCCACGAAGGAGCCCTGCTCTCAAGAGCCTTTTCCGAAGGTGCAGGCAGGGACTTCGCAAACGTCTCAACCTCGGCCCGGTCAAAGTCGCCGGCCACGGAAAGCACCCACGGACGCACCTTCTGTCTGTTCCAGAAGTCAGCAACGTCCCCGGCCGTGTACCTGGCGAGCACGGCGGGGTCACCTTCCGTTCTGTGGGCGTAGGCGCCCGTGCCGAACAGGAAATGACGCAGGTTGCGGCCGAGCAGTCCCATGGCGCTCTGCTCTCCGCTCACGATGGAAGCGATCTGTTCGCGCTTTGCGCGCTCCACGTCCTCATCCCGGAAGGCAGGCTGTTCCAGCACTTCCTTCATGAGGGAAAACACTTCAGGCGCAAATCTTGCCGGGGCGTCCATCTGCACGCTGAACGCGCGCAGGCTGCTTCCCGCCGAAAGTCCGGAAGCACGGCCGGAAAGATAGACGTTGATGTCGTTCAGAGTGCGGTTCTTCGTGCCCGAGGTCAGCGAGGCCGCCGTCAGCGCGGCCAGGCCCTCTTCCTTGTCGGCGGCCAGAAGTTCGCCGCCGGAGAAGCTCAGCGTGGCGGACACATAAGGGAGGGAGCGGTCGGGCAGAAGCACGAGCGTGCGTCCTTCTCCAAGCTTCACGACCTCAGGCTGCATCGCTGCCGCCTTGTCGGCGGATGCCGAGGACGCGGACGCGGCCTTTCCCGTCTCCGGCCAGCCCTGGACCACGGCGGCTCTGACCTTGTCGCCGTCCACGGCGGCGCCTTTTTCTCCCTGAGGCACGAGCGCGGCCACGGTGAGCGCGTCGGGACGCAGCCAGCTGTCGATGACGGCCTGAATCTGTTCGCGGCTCACGCCGCGCACGGCCGCAAGATAGCGTTCTCCGCCCACGCTCGAAGGATCATAGAAGTATTCCGCGCCCATGGTCTCGGCAATGTTGGCGATGTTCTCAAGACCGCGCAGATAGCTGTCTTCGAGGTTCAGGCGGGCTCTCGCTATTTCTTCGTCGGTGAAGTCGGAAGCCTTCAGATGAGCCAGAGTCCTGGCCATGTCGCGCAGATAATCCGTCACCTTGCCTTCATCGAGCTGGGCCAGCACGATGAACGCTCCGGCCCTCTCGAAGCTCATGACCGAGGCGTTCACGTCGTCCACCACGGGGGAGTCGATGCGGTAGCGCTTCGGCAGAAGCGCCGTGTCGTCACCGGAGAGAAGATGCGCCAGCACGTCGGCCGCGGGCATGAGTTCGTTCTTCATGCCGGGCAGGGGGAAGGTCAGGGACACGAAGGCCTTGTCCCAGGGACCGGCCTCCACATCCACCACCAGGCCCTGCGCCAGCGCGGCCGGATCTATGGACGGTTCCACCTTGAGCACGTTGTGGTTCTCGTATCCGCCGAAAAGAGTTTTGGCCTCGGCCACTATCTCGGAGGCCTTCACGTCTCCGGCCACGGAAAGCACCATGTCGCGCGGATCGTAGCGGCGCTTTATGTAGTCGCGCATCATGTCGGGCGTCACGCCGCGCAGCGCCTCTTCCGTACCGATGACGGGAGTTTCGTAGGGAGTGCCCTTCAGCGTGTGGGCAAGCGCCGTCTGAAAGAGCTTCGTCATGGGATTGTCGCCGCGCTGCTTCTTTTCGGCAATGACGACTTCCCTCTCCGCATCGAGATCGGCCTGTCTGAGCAGGGGATCGAAGGCCAGATCGCGCACGGCGGTCATGGCGTCCTTCCACTTGGCGGAAGGAAGATCGGTCAGATAGGTGGTCATGTCGTAGGAGGTATAGGCATTCATGGAACCGCCCGCGTTTTCCACGCGCTTGTCCACGCCGGGGCCGCTGGTCTTGGACCCCTTGAACACCATATGTTCCAGAAGATGGCTCATGCCCGCCTCTTCCGGCTTTTCCCAGGCCGAGCCGGCCTTCACGAAAAGACGCACCGAAACCAGAGGGAACCGGGCATCTTCCCTGACGAGCACGGTCAGACCGTTTTCCAGACGGAAGGTCTGCACGTCGGAAACGGCTTCTGCCGCTCCCGTTCCGCCGAGAGCAAGACAAAAGGCAAGCGCCACGCCTGCACAGAGTTTAAAAAAACGCATAGTCACCTCGTATGCACATCCGGCGGATGCCGGAGTGAGATGTCATGAAAAAAATTCGGCACACCTGCCCCGGTGCCGTTATCCGCTTTTTTCTACCTGTGGCACACTCCTCTTTTTTGCGCCATAATTTTCCGCCCTCTTTTTCGTGACAAAGTGTTGCAATGTCCGCATAAAACTTCGGGTTTCAGATCCTGCCGGAAATCTTCCGGGGCGCCGATTCATGTCCGTCATGGAAAGTAAAGCCGCGAGGCTCCCCCGGCAAGGGCACGCGGCCGTTTTTCCGAAAAGAAAAGGGCCGCCTCCCGAGGAAAGCGGCCCGAAGCGTTGGAAGAGAGAAAGCGTCAGATACGCACGCCGAGGCTCTTCACCACAAAGGAGGCGATCTTTTCGCGTTCCTTGTCCACCTCGCCGTCCTGCAGGGTGCGGTCGGCCTTGCGGAAGGTGATGCGGCAGGTGATGTTGCGTTCCCTGCCGCCCTCGGGCTCGTACACGTCCAGAAGCTCCACGCTCTCCATGAGGTGCGTCTTTGCGCCGCGTACGGCGTCGAGAACGTCTTCCACATGCATGGTGCGGGGAGCGATGAAGGTGATGTCGCGACGCACGGCCGGGAACACCGGCAGGGGCTGGAACTGCGTCTTTCTGCCCTGAGAGGCGGCGCGCAGAAGATCGAGGTCGAGATCGGCGTACCACACGGCCTTGCGGGCCAGATACGCGTCGGCCAGAGCGGGCTTGAGGCGACCCATGACGCCGGCGACGGAACCGTCTTCCATGGTCATGCGCACGGCGGGAGCGAGGTAGGGATGCTCAACCATGGCAAAGGACGGCACGGGAAGATGCAGATAGGCAAAGAACTTTTCCACTATGCCCTTCAGATCCACGTAGTCCAGATCCTCTTCCCTGTGGCCCCAGGCCTCGTCGTAGCGGGAACCGTAGAGCACCACGGCCAGATGACGCACTTCCTTCACCGTGGTGTCGCTGGACGCGTCCTGGCAGAACGCCTCCGCCACTTCGAAAAGACGGATGCCGGTCGCGCCCTGCGAGATGTTGTGACGCACGTTCTGGAACAGGCCGGGAGCAAGTTCGGTGCGCAGCACGTCCTGCTCGGCCGTGAGCGGATTCATGATGTTCACGCGGCCTTCGGCAGGCAGACCGAGAAAATCAAGATCCTTGTTGCCCACGAAGCTGTAGTTCACGGCTTCGTTCAAGCCGAGGCCCGCGGCCCAGTTCTTCACGCGCATCATGAAGGCGTGGCGGCTTTCCGGCGCGCCGAAGGAGGAAAGGGTCTGCGGAATGGAGGGCAGGGTCTCGCCGAGATTGTCCACGCCCTTGAATATGGCCACTTCCTCGATGAGGTCGGCTTCACGGGTGAGATCGTAGCGCCAGCCGGGAGTCTTCACGCTCCACTCGTCGCCCGCGCTGCGGTCCACGGTGCAGCCGAGGCTCTCCAGGGTCCTGGCGCAGAATTCGTCGGTGAGCTCCACGCCGAGCAGATCCTCGGCGCGGCTGCGGCGGAAGCGCACCACGGGAGCCTGCCAGGGGCTCGGCGTGCACTCGCATACGCCGCGGCACACCTCGGCGCCGGAAAGTTCGGCCATGAGAGCGGCCGCGCGATCCAGAGCAAAGGACATGTTGGTGGGATCCACGCCGCGCTCGTAGCGGTAGGAGGCCTCGCTGGTGAGTCCGAGACGGCGGGCCGTCATGCGGATGGAGCGGGGACGGAACACGGCGCATTCAAGGAACACGCTTTCGCTCTCGTCGGTGATCTCGGTTTCAAGACCGCCCATGACGCCGGCAAGGGCCACCGGCTTTTCCGCGTCGCAGATAAGACCGTCTCCGGCCTTGAGCAGACGTTCCTGCCCGTCGAGGGTGGTGAGCTTTTCGCCGTCTTCGGCCGGACGCACGATGATGCGGCCGCCCGCGAGCTTGTTGTGGTCAAAGGCGTGCAGGGGCTGACCAAGCTCCATGAGAATGTAGTTGGTCACGTCCACGAGGTTGGAAATGGCGCGCACGCCCACGCCGTGCAGACGGTAACGCATCCAGGCGGGCGAGGGCTTGACCTTTGCGCCCTTCAGGATGCGGCCCATGTAGGAGGGGCAGAGACCGCCGTCCTTCACGTCCACGGGCACGGCACGGCTCATGTCCTCGCCCTTCTCTTCCAGATGGAAGGAAGGCAGCGTCACGGGCAGATTCAGATACGCGCCCACGAGACGGGCGAAGCCGTACACGGACAGGCAGTCCGCACGGTTGGGAGTAATGCTGATGTCCAGCACTTCCTTGTCCAGCTCGTAGGCGTCGACGAACTTCTCGCCGGGCATGACCTTGCGGCCGGACCTGTTTTCTTCGGGAAGGACGAGAATGCCGGAATGGTCGTCGGCAAGGCCGAGCTCGCGCTCGGAGCATATCATGCCGAAGGAGGGCACGCCGCGCAGCTTGGCCTTCTTCATGACGAGCCCGCCGGGAAGCGTGGATCCCACGGGAGCCACGACCACGAGCTGACCGGCGGCCACGTTGGGCGCGCCGCACACGATGTTGAGAGGCTCCTCTGCGCCGACGTCCACGGTGCATACGTGAAGATGGTCGGAATCGGGATGCGCCTCGCAGGTGAGCACGCGACCGGTGACGACGCCTTCTATTTCCGCATAGGGATGCACCACTTCTTCCAGTTCAAGGCCGAGCATGGTGAGCATCTCACCCAGCTCTTCCGCCGTTCCCGTGTACGGGACAAATTCCTTCAGCCAATTGAAACTCAGCAGCATATGTTTTTCTCCTCAGAGGATGAAAAGTCATGGTCTTTCGGAAATCCGCCTTCAAAGGCAAAACTTTCCTTCCCGCGTCGTGCCGCAGGCACGGACGGGACATCAGGAGGGATGCGGAGTCCGCTCCTTCCCGACCACAGATTTCTTCCTCTACGCAGGGAACTGATGGAGGAAGCGCACGTCGTTTTCAAAGTTCATGCGCAGGTCGGTGAGGCCGTACTTCAGCATGGCGATGCGTTCCACGCCGAGGCCGAAGGCAAAGCCGGAAACTTCGTCGGGATTGTAGCCGACGGAAACGAACACGGCCGGGTCGACCATGCCGCTGCCGAGAATCTCAAGCCAGCCGGACCCCTTGCACACGCGGCAGGTCTGGCCGTCCACATGGCCGTGACCGCCGCACTGGGTGCAGGACATGTCCACTTCCACGCTGGGCTCGGTGAAGGGGAAGAAGCTGGGACGGAAGCGCACGCGGGTCTTCTCGCCGAACACGGCGCGCACGAAGGCGGTGAGCGTGCCGCGCAGATCGGCCATGGTGACGTGCTTGTCCACGAGCAGGCCCTCTATCTGATGGAACATGGGCGTGTGGGTCACGTCGGAGTCGCGACGGTAGACCTTGCCTGGTCCGATGACGGCAAGCGGAGGCTTGCGGTTCATCATGGTGCGCACCTGCACGCAGGAGGTATGGGTGCGCAGCAGCACCTTGTCGGTGATGTACAGGGTGTCCTGCATGTCGCGGGCGGGGTGTTCGGGCGGCATGTTGAGGGCTTCAAAGCAGTTGAAGTCGGTTTCCACCTCGGGACCGCCGGCGATCTCGTAGCCCATGTGCCGGAACACGGAGCACACTTCCTGCATGGCCAGCGTGATGGGATGCAGGGAACCGTTCCACAGCGTGCGGCCGGGAAGCGTGGGATCGAAGCCTGCGAGGAAGGCGGCCTCCCGCTCCTGTTCCTGACGGGCGAGCCGCGCCTCGAAAAGTTCCACGAGACGCTGCTTCACCGCGTTGGCGGCCTGCCCGAAGGCGGGACGCTGTTCGGCAGAAAGCTCGCGCATGTGCGACATGAGTTCGGCAAGCTGCCCCTTGCGGCCGAGAAATTCCACGCGGGCCGCTTCCAGTTCCGCTTCGGACGAAATATGGTTCAAGCGTTCATCGAGCTTGCCGACCAGTCCATTCAATTGTTCAAGGAAATCCATGGCAAGGCCTTGTGGCAGGCTGCGCTTCAGGCGCGCCTGAATGAAAGATATGAAAAAGGGGTGCAGAGCCAGGCCCTGCACCCCCACGGGGAAAAACTCCCCAAAAAGCTTCATCTGGTGCCTCGGGCCGCAAGGGCCGCGGGCTGTTCCGAAAAGGAAACTTACGCCAGCTTGGACTTGGCCAGTTCGACGATGGCGGCGAAGTCGGCCTTTTCGCGCACGGCGAGGTCAGCGAGCATCTTGCGGTTGATTTCCACACCGGCAAGCTTCAGGCCGTTGACCAGACGGGAATAGGACAGGCCGTTGATGCGGGCGCCGGCGTTGATGCGCTGGATCCACAGGCGGCGGAAGGCACGCTTGCGGAGCTTGCGGCCTTCAAAGGCGTAGTTCAGGGAACGTTCAACGGCTTCGCGGGCGATGCGGTACAGACGGCTGCGGCCGCCGCGGAAGCCCTTGGCCATATCCAGATATTTCTTGTGCCGACGATGGGCAGCAAGACCTCTCTTCACACGCATGGAAAATCCTCCACATTCAGTCCCGCGAGGCGGAGATCAGGCCAGCGGGAGTTGAGCCGCATGACGCGGCGAAATTCGAAAGACTACGCAACCTCCTGCGGAAGGCAGGAGTTAGGCGTAGGGCATGAGGCGCTTGACGGCCTTCAGGTTCGCGCTGTCGACGAGGGCACCCTTGCCCAGACGGGCACGACGCTTGGCATCCTTCTTGGTGAGGATGTGGCGCAGGTTCTGACGACGACGGCGGAACTTGCCGCTGCCGGTGGTGCTGAAACGCTTGGCGGCGGAACGGCTGGTCTTGATCTTGGGCATAACCAACTCCTTGATATTCGTGACGCACCGAAAACGGCGCGCACGATTTGGGCATCAGAAAGAACCGACTATGCAGTATTTTCGCATAATCTGCAAGCAAAAAATACGCGTCAGGGCGCATGAGGCAACGCCCCGCGCCCTTTCGTGGTTCCTTCCGGGACGGCTTTGCGTCCCTCGCGGTGTCCCGCGAAAAAATCCGCCGGCACGACGGAAATATTCCGCCGTGCCGGATGATGAACTACTTCTTGGGAAGAGGAATGAGCAGCATCTGAAGGGTGCGGCCTTCAGCGCTGGGTGCCTGTTCGACCTTGCCCACATCGGCGGTGTCGGCGATGATCTTGGTCAGAATGGATTCGCCGCGGTCCTTGTGCACGATCTCGCGGCCACGGAAGAACACCGTCACCTTGCAGCGGTCTCCATCCGTGAGGAAGCGGCGGATGTGGCGCAGCTTGGTCTCGTAGTCATGGTCGTCGGTCTTGGGACGGACCTTGATTTCCTTGATCTGCACCACGGTCTGGTTGCGCTTGGCTTCCTTCTTCTTCTGCTGCTGTTCGTATTTGAACTTGCCGAAGTCCATGATGCGGCAGACCGGCGGTTCCGCGTTGGCGGCGACTTCCACCAGGTCGTATCCGGCCTCATGGGCCATGGCGATGGCATCGGAACAGGGAAGAATACCGACCTGTTCACCTTCCGGACCAATCACCCGTACTTCACGGGCACGAATCTGCTCGTTGCGGCGCACGCCGTCCTGAGGCACGTCGCGGCGAGGTCTCATGTTAGGCGAAGCTATAGCTCATACCTCCACGTTTGAACGGTTCCTCACTGTCCGTCCTGATCATGGTGATCACGTCTTCCAGAGAGCGGAAGCCGATGTTCTCACCGGAACGCAGGCGGACGCTGAAGCCCTTGTCGGCCACTTCCTTGTCGCCCACCACGAGGACGTAGGGAATCTTGGCCATCTGGGCTTCGCGAATCTTGAAGCCCAGCTTCTCGTTGCGCAGATCGGTCTCCACACGGATACCGGCGGCGGCGAGGCTGGCCTTCATTTCCTTGACATAGTCCATCTGGGCGTCGGTCACGTTGACGATGCGGGCCTGCACGGGCGCGAGCCAGGCAGGGAAGGCACCGGCGTAATGCTCGGTAAGAACGCCGATGAAGCGCTCGAGCGAGCCCAGAATGGCGCGGTGCAGCATGACGGGACGATGACGCTCGCCATCCTGACCGACATAGACGAGATCGAAACGCTCAGGCAGGGTGAAGTCCACCTGGATGGTGGAAAGCTGCCATTCGCGGCCGATGGCGTCGGTGACCTTGATATCGATCTTGGGACCGTAGAAGGCGCCGTCGCCTTCGTTGATCTGGTAGGGCTTGCCTTCCTTCTCCACGGCCTTGATGAGCGCATTCGTGGCTTTTTCCCAGGCCTCGTCGGAACCGATGCTGTCCTCGGGACGGGTGGAAATGAAGATGCGGTACTTGAAGCCGAACAGATCCATGAGATCCGCGGAAAGATGCATGACGTTGATGATCTCGTCCTCAAGCTGCTCGATCGTGCAGATGATATGGGCATCATCCTGCGTGAACTGACGCACGCGCAGAAGCCCGTGCAGGGTGCCGGACTTTTCATGACGGTGCACCACGCCGAGCTCGAACATCCTCACGGGCAGATCGCGGTAGCTGTGCAGGGTCTCGCCGTACATGAGCATGTGGCCCACGCAGTTCATGGGCTTCACGCCGTGCACGTCGCCTTCGATCTCCGTGAAGTACATGTTTTCACGGTAGTGATCGTAGTGACCGGAACGCTCCCACAGTTCACGACGCAGGATCTGCGGGCCGCGCACGAGTTCGTAGCCGCGCTTGAGATGCTCGCGCACGAGGAAGTCCTCAAGAATGGTGCGGAGCATCATGCCCTTGGGCAGCCAGAAGGACATGCCGGGGGCCACGTCTTCATGGAAGGAGAACAGGCCGAGCTCCTTGCCGAGACGACGATGATCGCGTCTCTTGGCTTCCTCAAGAGCGTTCAGGTATTCCTTGAGGGACTTCTCGTCCGGGAAAGCCGTGCCGTAAATACGGGAAAGCATGGGATTCTTTTCATCGCCGCGCCAGTAGGCGCCGGCCACGGAAAGAAGCTTGAAGGCCTTGATGGCGCCCGTGCCGGGAATGTGCGGTCCGCGGCACAGATCGAGGAAATCGCCGCAGCGGTACAGGGACACGGAATCGGCGTCGATGCCCTCGATGATCTCCACCTTGTAGGTCTCGCCCTTGTCGCGGAACAGGGCGACGGCGTCGTCCTTCTTCACGACGGAGCGCTCAAAGGGAACGTTGGCGGAAACTATCGCGTGCATTTCCTTCTCTATGGCCTCAAGGTCGTCGTGAGAGAAGGGACGCGGAGTATCGAAGTCGTAATAGAAGCCGGAGTCGATGGACGGGCCGATGGTGACCTTCACGCCGGGGAAGAGCTTCTGCACGGCGGCGGCCATGACGTGGGACGTGGAATGACGCAGCAGCTGAAGCCCTTCGGGGTCCTCAGCCGTCACGGGGGCGGCTTCCAGCGCATCGGCGGGCATTTCAGCAGAAAGATCGAGCAGCGTTTCCTTGTCTGCGGTCTTTACACGGCAGGCAAGAGCGGCCTTGAACCGTTTGCCGGAAAGAGCCTGCTTCAGCACCTCGGCGCACGAAGCTCCAAAAAAATCACAGTTGACAAAACAAAAAAGAAAAGGGAGGCGCTGCCTCCCTTTCCGATGTTTTTTTGTGGTAGGCACGAGCAGACTTGAACTGCTGACCCCTTCCGTGTCAAGGAAGTGCTCTGCCACCTGAGCTACGCGCCTTTATTGTTCGGTGAGGACGATTCTTATAGAGCTTTCCGCCCTTCGTCAAGCATTTTCTCCGAGATTTTTTCATTTTCCCTTCTTTCGGCCCCCGCTCCGCCCTTCTCTTCCCCTGCCCGGCAGGGGCTTCCCGAAAACGGAACAAGGCGCGTTTCCTTCGTTTTTTCCTCTTCTGTGCGTTCCCTGGAAGACTCGCGGAACGACTTGTCCCGCAAGCGATCTTCACCTCCTTCTCCGGGCGGAGCTGTTGCGAAGAGCACTTTCCTGTGCTAACAGCGCAAAAGCGTACTTTATTAATGATGGAGGCATAGCATGTCCACAAAGGCCGCTGACTTTTCTCTCATTCTCAAGCTTCTGGTCGGCATCGTGGCAGGTTCCCTCATAGGCACCTACCTCGGCAACAACACGCAGAGCCCGCTGCATCACATCATGGATGCCGTGGTTTCCCTGCGCTACATCTTCGGTCAGATCATCTTCTTCCTGGTGCCGCTCGTCATTGTGGGCTTCATCACGCCGGCCATCGTGCGCCTCGGGCAGAACGCCAGCAGGATTCTGTTCACGGCCGTGGCCATCGCCTACCTCTCCTCCATAGGCGCGGCATTCTTCTCCACCGTTTCCGGCTACATCATCATTCCGCACCTCTCCATAGCCACGTCCACGGAAGCGCTGCGCAAGCTCCCGGAAATCGTGTTCAGACTCGACATTCCCCCGCTCTTCAGCGTCATGAGCGCCCTTGTGCTCGCTCTCTTCTTCGGCGTGGCCATCACCTGGACGAAATCGGAAAACATGGCCAGACTCTTTTCCGAACTTGAACGCATCATGAGCTCCCTCGTGGTGCGCATCATGATCCCCATCCTGCCCTTCTTCGTGGGCATGTCCTTCCTCGGCCTCGCCTATGAAGGTTCGCTCAGCCTGCATCTGCCGGTGTTCATCTCCATGGTGCTCATCGTGCTCGTGGGACACTTCATCTGGCTGGCCGTGCTCTACGGCATAGGCGGCGCGCTCTCCGGCCGCAATCCCTGGGAAGTGTTCCGCTACTACGCTCCCGCCTACCTCACCGCCGTGGGCACCATGTCCAGCGCGGCCACGCTGCCCGTGGCCCTCGAGTGTGCCCGCAAGTCCCGCGTGCTCAGCAGAAACCTCGTGGAATTCATGATCCCCTTAGGCTCCACCGTGCATCTGTGCGGCTCCGTGCTCACGGAAACCTTCTTCTGCATGACCCTTCATCTCATGCTCTACGGCACGCTGCCGAGCGTGGGTGTCATGATCCTCTTCTGTCTGCTGCTCGGCATCTTTGCCGTGGGCGCGCCCGGCGTTCCCGGCGGCACCGTGGTGGCCTCCCTCGGCATCGTGACCGGCGTGCTCGGCTTCGACCAGAACGGCGTGGCCCTGCTCATCGCCATCTTCGCCCTTCAGGACAGCTTCGGCACGGCCTGCAACATCACGGGCGACGGCGCGCTCACGCTCATGCTTGAAGGCATATTCAACCGCAACGAACAGCTCGGGGAACTCCAGCACAAGAACGAGGCGTAACGCACATGAGCATGAACGAACAGGAACGCTCCATCTTCCTCTCTCTTCTTCATAAGGAAGTGGTCCCGGCCCTCGGCTGCACGGAACCCATCGCCGTGGCGCTGTGCGCCGCCCGCGCGGCCGAAGAGCTCGGCACGACTCCCGAACACATGGATGTGGCCGTAAGCGCCAATCTGCTCAAAAACGGCATGGGAGTCATGGTGCCCGGCACCGGCGAGATGGGCCTCGGCGTGGCCGCCGCCGCAGGTGCGCTCGGCGGAAAAAGTTCCCTCGGCCTGGAATGTCTCAGAGACCTTTCCGAAGAAGCGGCTGACAGGGCCCGCACCATGCTTGCCCAAAACGCCGTGGACCTGCACCTCGCGGACAACGATCAGCTTCTCTACTGTCTCGTGACCGTATCGGCCGGAGAGGATACCGCCGCCGCGGAACTTTCGGGCAGTCACGACAACATTACCCGCGTCTGGAAGAACGGGGCCCTCACCTTTGAAAAGAAAGGCGACGATGACAGTACGAAAAACGCCGACGAGCCCTGGCCGCTCACCCTGGCCAAAATATACGAGTTTGCCGTAACGGCGCCTCTCGAGGAGATCAGCTTCATTCTGGAAGCCGCACGCATGAACCGCCGCGTGGCCGAAGAAGGCCTCAGGCGGCAGTACGGCCTCGGCGTGGGCAAGATGATGGACACGCAGATACGCAATCACGTGCTGGCCGACGACCTGCCCACCTTCGCTACCAAGCTCACGGCCGCCGCGGCCGACGCGCGCATGGCGGGCGTCATGATGCCGGTCATGAGCAATTCCGGCAGCGGCAATCAGGGCATCACCTGCACCATGCCCGTGGTGGCGTGCGCCATACGCACGCAGGCCGACGACGAAAAACTCGCGCGGGCCCTCATGATAAGCCATCTCACGTCCATCCACATCAAGCATCATCTCGGACGCCTTTCCGCACACTGCGGGGCCATGGTGGCGGGCACGGCCTCGGCCTGCGGCATAGCCCTGCTGCTCGGCGGAGGCCTCAAGGACATGGAGCGCACCGTGCGCAACATGGTGGGCAACGTGTCCGGCATGATATGCGACGGCGCAAAAAGCAGCTGCGCCCTCAAGGTGGCCACGGCCGTGGGCGCGGGCATACAGGCCGTGCTCCTGGCCCTCGGCGGCACCGTGGTGCCCGGCAACGAAGGCATCGTGGACGACGACATAGAAGCCTGCATCGCCAATCTCGGCCGCCTCGGCTCCACGGGCATGAAGGAGGCCGACAAGGTCATTCTCGACATCATGCTGCACAAGTCCTGATCTCAGGCCTGGACGGTCATCAAGAACGACGCAAAGGACGGAGCCACACGCTCCGTCCTTTCTTCATGCCTGCGCCGGTCGTTCTTCATCAACAAATTTAATATATTTTGAATAATTACAGAATATTACAACAATCCTTCTCACACCCGTCCGTTTTCCGAAAATCCCGGACGGACATGGCCTTGATAAAGTAACTACAGGAAATTACTGGTAATATTCAAAGAAAGCTTATGTCTTGGCCTGAGGTCTGCGTTCTTTTTTCTGGACAAGGGCAAACCGCTACTTTATCCTGAAAAAAATTTTCTCCGCCGCCTCTTCATGCAGGAAGGCGCACATCATCATTTCTACAAGGACATATCCCTATGGGCATGACCGTAACTCAGAAAATACTGGCCGCGCACGCAGGTCTCGAAAGCGTGACGGCGGGCCAGCTCATTGAAGCGAAGCTCGACGTGGTCATGGGCAACGACATCACCATAGCGCTGGCCGTTCCCGAATTCCGCAAGGCCGGAGCCGACAGGGTCTTCGACAAGGACAAGGTCGTGGTGGTGCTCGACCATTTCGCGCCGAACAAGGACATCAAGGCCGCCATGCAGTGCAAGGTATGCCGCGAATTCGCCCGTGAAAACGAACTTACCCATTTCTACGACGTGGGCCGCATGGGCATAGAGCACGCGCTTCTGCCCGAACAGGGCATCGTGGCCCCCGGCGAAGTCATCATCGGCGGCGACTCCCACACCTGCACCTACGGCGCGCTCGGCGCGTTTTCCACGGGCGTGGGCAGCACCGACCTTGCCATGGGCATGGCCACGGGCGAAAACTGGTTCAAGGTGCCTGCGGCCATACGCTTCAATCTTACCGGCAAGCCCGGAAAGTGGGTCTGCGGCAAGGACGTCATGCTGCACATCATCGGGCTCATAGGCGTGGACGGCGCGCTGTACCGCTCCATGGAATTTTCCGGCGACGGTGTAGCGAACCTTTCCATGGACGACCGCTTCTCCATGACCAACATGGCCATTGAGGCGGGCGCCAAGAACGCCACCTTCCCTGTGGACGACATCTGCCGCGCCTACCTTGCAAAGCACTGCAAAAAGAGCTGGACGGCCTACGAAGCCGACGAGGACGCCGAATACGAAAAGACCATCGACATCGACCTTTCCGCCATCCGTCCCACCGTGGCCTTCCCGCACCTGCCCTCCAACACCCGCACCATCGACGAAGTGGGCGACGTGAAGCTCGATCAGGTGTTCATAGGTTCCTGCACCAACGGCAGGATGGAAGACATGGCCATGGCGGCAAGCATACTCAAGGGCCGCAAGATAAGCGACAGCCTGAGAGTCATCGTCATTCCCGCCACGCCTTCCATCTACATGGAATGCATGGAAAAGGGCTACATCCGCACCTTCATGGAAGCCGGATGCGCGGTGAGCACTCCCACCTGCGGTGCGTGCCTCGGCGGACACATGGGCATCCTCGCCGCGGGCGAAAAATGCCTGTCCACCACCAACCGCAACTTTGTGGGACGCATGGGACACGTAGAATCGGAAGTCTATCTGTGCAGCCCGGCCGTGGCGGCCGCATCGGCCATAGCGGGCCGCATCGTCAGCCCCGAAGCGATCATGGACAAGGAAGGAGAAGACTGATGCAGAACGCACACGGCAAGGCCTTTGTTTTCGGGGACGACGTCAACACCGACGTCATACTTCCCGGCAAGTATCTCAACGTGACGGACCCGAAGGAACTCGCGTCCCACTGCATGGAATCGGAAGATCCCGACTTCGTGAAGAAAGTCCGCCCCGGCGACATCATGGTGGCGCACAAGAACTTCGGCTGCGGCTCCTCCCGCGAACATGCGCCGCTTTCCATCAAGTATCTGGGCATCTCCTGCGTCATCGCCTCCACCTTCGCCCGCATCTTCTTCCGCAACGCGCTCAACATCGGCCTTCCCATTCTGGAATGCGACGAAGCGGCCCGGAACATCCATGAGGGCGACACGGTGAGCGTGGACTTTGAAAAGGGCGTCATCACCAACGAGACCACGGGACGGACCTTTCAGGCCGAGCCCTTCCCGCCCTTCATGCAGAATCTCATCGCCTGCGGCGGCCTCGTGAACTACTCGAAGGCAAAGATAGAAAAGCTGCGCGCCTCGCGCTGAAGACACGCCCTCAAGGCCGGCGGCGCGAGACGCCCCAGTCCGGCACCGTTCACGAAGACGCCGAAACAGCGTCCCCGTCAACCTTTTCTTCATCCATAAAGGACAACACATCATGGCAACGTATCGCATCGCGGTCATTCCCGGCGACGGCATCGGCCCGGAAATCGTGACCGAGGCTCTCAAGGTCCTCGAAAAGGTCGGACAGAAGTTCGGCCATGAATTCATCTTCACCCATCTTCTCATGGGCGGCGCGGCCTACGACGCCGTGGGCACCTGCTTTCCCGAAGACACCGTGGAGATCTGCAAAAAGAACGACGCGGTGCTGCTCGGTGCGGTGGGCGGCCCCAAGTGGGACAACCTGCCCGGACCCGAGCGTCCGGAAAAGGCCCTGCTCAAGATCCGCGAAGGCCTCGGCCTCTACGCCAACCTGCGCCCCGCCATCATGCACAAGGCCCTGAGCGGCGCCTGCCCCATCAAGCATGAGAACATCGGCGACAGCATGGACCTCGTCATCGTGCGCGAACTTACCGGCGGCATCTACTTCGGCGAACACGGCTGGCGCGAAGGCAAGTACGGTCAGGAAGCCTACGACGTGGAGCGCTACAGCGAAATGGAAATCCGCCGCATCGCCAAGGTGGCCTTCAACGCGGCCATGGCCCGCAAGAAGAATCTCGTGAGCGTGGACAAGTCCAACGTGCTTGAGACCTCCCGCCTGTGGCGCCGCGTGGTCAACGAAATGAGCGCCGACTATCCCGAAGTGACCGTGTCCCATATGTACGTGGACAACGCGGCCATGCAGCTCGTGTACCGTCCCGGTCAGTTCGACGTGATCCTCACCTCCAACATGTTCGGCGACATCCTTTCCGATGAAGCCAGCATGATCACGGGCTCTCTCGGCATGCTCCCCTCCGCCAGCCTCGCCGACGGCTCCTTCGGCCTGTACGAACCGAGCCACGGTTCCGCTCCCGACATCGCGGGCAAGAACATCGCCAACCCGCTTGCCACCATCCTGTCCGTGTCCATGATGCTGCGCTACAGCTTCGGTCTGGAAAAGGAAGCCGCCGCCATCGACAACGCCGTCACCGCCGTGCTTGAAGCGGGCATCCGCACCTGCGACATCGCCGAAGCCGGCATCACCCCCGTGTCCACCACGGAAATGGGCAAGGCCGTCTGCGACAGGATCTGAACGGATTTTCACCTCTGACGAAAAGGGCGCCGAAAACTCTGGTTTCCGGCGCCCTTTCTCCATATTTCTCCGGCAGGAATCGCCCTGCCGAAAAAGCCTCACTCCGTCCACGGAGCCAGCGTTCCCTGCATGGTCCTGTTGAGCGTCTCGTACACGTCCTTCACGGGAATGTCGCGCACGTCGTCGTTTACTTCCGACACGGCGGAAAAATTGAGCGGACCTCGCGGCGTCCAGAGCGTTTCCGACCACGGATAGGTGATGGACACCGTAGGCACCTTCACGGCCCCGGCCAGATGCTGCGGCGACGAGGTGCAGGTGACGAAGGCATCGCACGTCTTTAAAAAGGCCGCCGTGTGCTGCAGCGATTTCTGCCCGACGAACTGATGAAGCCTCGGGTCCTTCATATCCCTGTAGGCCTCAAGCAGCGGCACGTCGCTCTCTCCGGCCACTATCCATACGTCAAGGTCGGCATTTTTCTCCAGAAGCGCCTTCGTCAGCGCCACGAACTTTTCGATGGGCCAGCGCAGTCCGATTTTCTTGATGTTGCCGATGAATATGCCCACGCGGCGAAGACCGGGAACTTTCGGATATCTGGCCTGAACGGCCTTCTCCACCTCTTCGGGCACGGTGAAGCGTATGCTGATGTCGGGATGCTCATCGTGCGGAAGATCGAATTCCGCTTCCAGTTCCCTCAGCATGACGCCGGAATAATGACTGCCGTCCTCGGGCCTTCCGCTCCACGGCGCAAGCCTTCCCGTATTGAGCGCGCCTTTCTTCACGCCCCTTGCCAGAGCGCAGAGCAGACGAAGCGTTTTCGATCTGCCGTTGAAGCTCACCACAAGATCATGCGGCGCAAGCAGCTTCGGCAGAAGATGAAACCAGGAGCGGACGGACTTCTTGTCGTAAACGAACACCCGGTTCACGTCGGGATTATCTTCCAGAGCCACGGCTCCCAGAGGACTTGCCACCACGTCCAGCTCGGCGTCGGGATAAAGTTCGCGAAGCCGATGAATCACGGGCGTGCTCACCAGCATGTCGCCGATACGGTCGCTTCTCAGACAGAGAATGCGCGTCTTCTTCAAGAATATGCCTCCCCCGTAAGGCATGTCGGCATGCCGGAGAACGTCACTCGCCCTTTTTCATTTTCAAAAGACGCACCGTCTCCCCTACGAAGCGGACAACCGCTTCCCTCTCGTCCGGACTCAGGGGACTGAGCATCTCGGTAAGACTTTGCGCCTGTGCCTGAACATCGGCGGAGCCGTCCTTGATAAGATCGGACACCGTACAGCCGTAGATGTCGGCAAACTGCTGAAGTCTTTCAAGATTGAGTGCTATTCTCCCGCTTTCCATACGGGAGATGCTTTCCTTCTCAACGGAGAGGCGTTCCGCGACCTGAGCCTGCGTAAGACCTGCGGCCTTTCTTCGACGCGCAATATTTTCCGCTGCTACCTTGGCTATGCTCCGCCTCGTCATGCTATCTCGCCTTACTGATGAAAAAATAGGAAAGGTAAAGGATAACAGACTTTTCCGTATTAAAAATTAACATTGTATGTCATATTTTAATGATATATAACGAAACATCATGCTGACATTTTCTGCTTTCCGATTCTCATCCCCGCCCAAGGAAAACCTATGATTTTTAATAAAATCAGTAAGTTGAACTGGAAATTTCCCGGTCTTTTCCTGCTTCTGGCCGCATCCGTCTTCTTTCTCGTCCATCTGCTCTGGTTCATTCAGACTCCCGTATGGTATCCTTTCCGCTGCTTTCTGAACGGGCTGCCCGTCACCATCTTCTGCTTTCTCCCGGCGCTGTTCTGGAAGCCTCTGGCTCGGATATGGCTTCCGGCCGTAACAGTGCTTCTCATGGTTCCCGCCGTCCTTGCCGGCATGCATCTCTTCTATTATGAGGCCACCATCTCTCAGCAGTCGCTGTACGCCATTTTTGAAAGCAATCTCAGTGAATCGGCAGAGTTTCTTGTCTCCCAGTTTTCTCTGACGGCTCTTGTCTATCTTTTCGCCCTGCTTGCCCTGCCGCTGATGCTGCTCTGGAAGACCCTGAAGACCGCCCGAAGTTCCGACTTCCGGGCCGCCAGGATTCTCGGCGTTCTGCTTCTCGCCGCCGCCTGCGTGCTTCAGGTCACGGGCAAGCTCGACCGTCTGGCCAAGGACAACCTCGCCTGCCAGCTCGTCAGAAGCTGGAAAGAGTACAAGGCAAGTGCGGAAGACCTGGAACGCTACATGAAAACGGCCGCCGCCCTCCGGGCTCCCGACGTGGTGTCCGAAGACGGGCCCGTCACTCTCGTCGTGCTCATAGGCGAATCCTCGAGCCGGCATCACTGGGGGCTCTACAACTATTTCCGCGACACCACGCCGAAGCTCTCCTCCATAAGAGAGGAACTCTTCGTCTTCAGCGATGCCATAAGTCCCTTCGGAAGGACCACGCCCAGCGTCGTCGCCGCGCTTTCATGCAGGGATGTGCCGGGAGTCGGGGAAATTCCCCTCGTCAATATCTTCCGCCAGGCCGGATTTGAAACCGTGTGGATGTCCAATCAGAGCACCATCGACGGGACCAACATGATAGTCCGGCTCATTTCCGGCGCAGACAGGGAAATCTATCTGAACAAAGGCGGCGATCAGGCCTATGCCCGATCCTACGACGCCAAGATACTGCCGGCGCTGGATGAGGTTCTCTCGCAGGAAAGTCCGTCGGGCAAAAGGGTCATCTTCGTGCATACCATGGGCTCCCACGTCAACTACGCCTCCCGCTATCCCGAAAAGTTCGACCAATTCACCTCCGACAACGACATACAGGAAAAACCGTGGTTCACGGGAAAGGCGAAAAAGTACATCAACAACTACGACAACAGCATCCTTTATACCGACCACATCATCGCCTCCGTCATCGAAAGACTGCGCTCCGTGCCGAGCAGCGCTCTTCTTTTCTTCTCCGACCACGGCGAAGAAGTCTTCGACACAAGAAAACATCACGGCCATCACGACTCCGTGGACTCCAGGTACTATGTGGACATCCCCTTCATCATATGGCTGTCTCCATCCTACAGGGAACGCATGACGGAACCCGAGCTTGAACGCATGGAGCACGCCCAGAGCGTGCCCTTCGTCAACGATGCCGCCCCCTATGTCATGCTTGATCTGTGCAGAGTCTCCTTTTCCAGTCCGCACATGAAGGATTCTCCCCTTTCGCCAGAATTCACACCGCGTCCGCGCGTCATACACGGCGTGGACTACGACAAGCGCTATCAGGGAGACGCCGGGCTGAAGGAGCCTGTTCCTCTCCGCTGACGTCGCGTGTCTGACGTGCCCGCGCCCAGGGCTCCGCCCCCGGCGCGGGTCTTTTTTCAGGGGCCCGGTGCCTAAAATCCGACAATCCTGCCGCACATCCCGTCCGCTTCGCCCTCGGGCCTTCTCTGCTCACGAAGGCGGCGCTTTTCGCCACATCCCATAAATCATAGCGAAAAGCTAGGAATTTTCACGAGTCCGGCCCGCTGCGGCCTTGCCAAGACAAGACAAAAGGTTATCGTATAGGACAGGCCCGCGCGGCCACATCATCCAAAGCGAGGACACCATGTCAGCATCCAGTGAAGACGCGCCCAGACCGAATCTTCAGGTCGCCGCCCGTGTTGAGGAACTTCTCCGCGAGCAGCTTGAGGAAATGGGAGTGAATCCCCGCCGTCTCAAGCCCGAGGAAATCGCCGCGAACATGACCTGTCACATCGCGCCGGACAACAGCATGACGTACCTTTGGAAGAACGAACCCATTTTACACGTCACGCCGGAAAAGCGGGAGCAGGACGGCGAGACCTCCGTGCTCTGGCGCATGTTCACAAAGGACGACATTCCCTCTTTCCCCGATCATTCGTGAGGTATCCCATGAACATTCTCGATACCATAGGACATACGCCGCTCATTTTTCTGGGCAGCGTTTCCGCTCATCTTCCCGCAAAGATTCATGTAAAGTACGAAGCCCGCAACCCCGGCGGCTCCATAAAGGACAGAGCGGCTCTGGGATACCTGCAGGCCGCCATGAAGGAAGGAAAGCTCTCTGCCGGCGGCACCGTGGTGGAAGCCACGAGCGGCAACCTCGGCATAGGGCTGGCCGTGGCCTGCGGCAAGATGGGACTCAGACTCATGCTCACCATGCCCGCCTCCGCGAGCAAAGAACGCATCGCGCTGCTTCGCGCCATGGGCGCGGAAGTGGTGCTCACGCCTGCGGAAAAAGGCATGCAGGGCGCGCAGGACAAGGTGGACGAACTGCTCTCCACGCTGCCCGGGGCCTTCCGTCCCGACCAGTTCAGCAATCCCGTCGGCCCGCGCGTGCACTACGAGACCACGGGCGCGGAAATTCTTGAAGACTGCCGGAAGGAAGGCTTCATGCCCTGCGCCTTCGTGGCCGGAGTGGGCTCCGGCGCCACGCTCATGGGCGTGAGCCGCCGCCTGAAGGAAGCCGACGCCTCCATACGTACGTTTGCCGTGGAGCCTGCGGAATCCCCCGTGCTTTCGGAAGGGCGCAGCGGATCTCACGGCATCCAGGGCATAGGCGCGAACTTCGTGCCCGCCGTGTTCGACCGTTCCCTTGTCGACGGCATACTGACCGTGAGCACCGAGGAAGCCATGGAAACGGCCCGCATGCTCATGAGCAAAGAATCCATGAGCTGCGGCATCACCACCGGCGCCAACGTGCGCGCCGCCATGGCTCTTGCCATGCGTCCCGAATTTGCGGGAAAGCACATTGTGACCGTCGCCCCCGATACGGGTGAACGCTATCTTTCCACCCCTCTTTTCAAGGACTGAGCATTCATGACCCCCTGCTTCCCCGCCCCAGACCAGGAACTGGCCCTCTCCCGCATGCGCGAACTCGATGAAGTGACCGAGGCCCTGTGCCGTCCGGAATCGCTCTCCGCCGTGCTCAACTCCAAGGACTGCTCCACGCCGCTGCCCTCTCAGGAAGTGCTGAAGGAAGTGATGGAACGCCTCAAGGCCGTGCTCTTTCCCGGCTATTTCGGCCCGTCCCATGTACACAGGGAGTCTCTGCGCTATCATATCGCCGCCAATCTCGATTCCATTTTCCGTCTGCTCAGCGAGCAGATACGCCGCGGCGGCTGCTTTGCCTGCGCCGATTACGTGAACGACTGCCGCGGCTGTGACGTGGCCTCCAAGGAAA
>ENA-OVGB01001234-OVGB01001234.1-human-gut-metagenome-genome-assembly--contig:-NODE-1234-length-23559-cov-2.929842_pt1 | contig 23559 bp, 22 predicted proteins | sample MGYA00237767_ERZ505413 | MGnify/ENA primary metagenome ERZ505413 (study PRJEB26158, sample SAMN06016410) | human gut metagenome | biome: human gut; feature: ankylosing spondylitis patient; material...
ACTTTATTCGGAATATTCCGCCGATCGCCTGGATCCCGATCATGATCATCCTTCTGGGCATCGGCGTTGTGGCAAAGGCAGCCATTGTGTTTATTTCCGCGTTCATTCCCTGCGTCGTCAACTCTTATACCGGCATCAAATCCGTCAAAAAGGTACATATCTGGGTCGGCCAGACCTTTGGCGCATCCAAGCTCCGCATCCTGTTCAAGGTCGCGATCCCGTCCGCGCTGCCGCATATCTTCACCGGCCTGAAAGTCTCGCTGAACTCCTCCTGGGGCTGCCTGGTCGCGGCGGAAATGCTCGGCTCCGACAGCGGTCTGGGCTATATGATCCAGATCGGCCGCCTGCTCTGCCGCGCGGACATCATCATCGTCGGCATGATCGTCATCGGCGTCTGCGGCACCATTCTCTCCGCGCTTCTCGATCTTCTGGAGCGTGCGCTTGTGAAAGGAGATGTCTGAGATGAACAAAAAGCTGAGAACCTTTGTGTATCCCGTCTGCGCGTTTATCGTGCTGCTTCTGCTCTGGCAGGTCTGCGTGATGCTGAGCACGTCCGAGATCGCCTTCCCCACGCCGGTCGCGGTCTTTAAAGAGTTCTTCTACATCCTCACCCACAAGGTCGGCAACTACTACACCGTCGTCGGCCACGTCCTGTGGAGCCTGAGCCGCGTTCTGGTCGGCTTCTCCATTGCCGCCGTGTTCGGCATCATCCTCGGCCTGACGATGGGCTGGTTCGACTATGTGCGCGCCGTCATGATGCCGATCTTCAACCTCCTGCGCCCCATCGCGCCGCTGGCATGGATCCCGCTGGCCATCCTGTGGTTCGGCATCGGGGAAAAGTACAAGTACTTCCTGATCTTCATCGCCGCCTTCGTTCCGTTCACGCTCAACGCTTTCGCCGGCGCGAGCCACGTGGACAAGCAGCTGGTCGGCGCGGCAAGAATGCTGGGCGCTTCCAAATCGCAGCTGTTCTTTGAGATCGTCGTGCCCGCCGCTGTCCCCTCCATCTTCTCCGGTGCGCAGGTCGCCCTGTCCAACTCCTGGATGACGATGCTCGCCGCCGAAATGGTCTGCGCGACCGAGGGCGTCGGCTGGATCATCATCGCCGGACAGAGCGTAAACGACATGACGCAGATGATCGCCGGTATGCTCGCGATCGGGATCGTGGGGCTGTTGCTGGCCATTGGAATGAGAAAGTTGGAAGAGAGGTGCCTCATATGGAACAATCAAGGAAAATAAAGCTGTCCTGCAAAGGGCTCGGCAAGACCTTCAAAACGCCGAAGGGCGATTTCGAGGTGCTTCGCGATCTGACGTTCGATGTATATGAAAACGAATTTCTCGTCATCTTCGGGCCGGGTCAGTGCGGCAAGACCACGCTGCTCACTATGCTGGCCGGTCTGGAACCCAGCGACGGCACGGTTTTCCACAACGGCAAAACCGTTGAAATGCCTGAACCGTCGAGAGCCATGGTGTATCAGACGATGGCCCTGTTCCCCTGGATGACGGTCATGGACAATGTCGCCTTCAGCCAGAAGGTCAAAAAGGTCCCCAAAAAGGAGCGTGCCCAGATCGCGCAGAAGTTCATTGATCTGGTCGGCCTCACCGGCTTTGAAAAGAGCTTTCCCATCCAGCTCTCCGGCGGTATGAAGCAGCGCGTCGGCATCGCCAGAGCGTATTGCAGCGATCCTGATGTGCTCCTGATGGACGAGCCGTTCGGCCATCTCGACGCGCAGACCCGCTATATGATGCAGTAATCCATCGAGGAGATCTGGGAAAAGGAAAAGCGCACGGTCGTCTTTGTTACGAACAACATCGAAGAGGCGCTCTACCTTGCCGACCGCATCATCCTGCTCAGCGACTGCCCGAGCCAGATCCGTGCGGAATATAAGATCGATCTCCCGCGCCCGCGCGATCTTGTGTCGCCTGAATTTATGCGCCTGCGCAAGGAGATCACCGAGCGCATGAACAGCGCCGTTTATTAAGGAGCATGGATATGGAAAATAGAAAAGTCAAAGTCAAGGTCACCCACCTGACCAAGAAATTCGGCGACCTGCTTGTTTTGAACGACGTTTCCTTTGACGTGTACGACGGCGAGTTTCTGTGCATCGTCGGCCCGACGGGCTGCGGCAAAACCACGTTTTTGAACAGCCTGACGCACCTGTATGAGCCGACTGCCGGCAACATTCTGCTCGACGGCGAAGAGATCGATCTGCGCAAGCACAACATCGCCTACATCTTTCAGGAATACTCCGCCATGGAGTGGCTCACCGTCCGCGAAAACGTCCGCTTCGGTCTGGACATCAAGCGCGACTACAAAAACATCGACGAGAAGGTCAACAACGCGCTCGATTTGGTCGGCCTGACGCCGTTTGCCGATTACTATCCCAAGCAGCTGTCGGCCAGCATGCTCCAGCGTGTCGTCATCGCGCGCGCCTTTGCGACGCAGCCCGATCTTCTGCTGATGGACGAGCCCTACGGCCAGCTGGACATCAACCTCCGCTTCAAGCTCGAGGACGAGGTCATCCGTCTGTGCAAGCAGACCAAAACGACCGTCCTTTTCATCACCCATAATATCGAGGAGGCCGTCTATCTGGGCGACCGGATTCTGGTTCTGACGAACAAGCCCACCTCCATCAAGGAGATCGTCCCCAACGACGCGCCGCACCCCCGCGACATTGCGGCCCCCGATTTTATCGAGATGCGCAACCGGATCACCAACCTGATCAAGTGGTGGTGATACTCGCCAAACTGAATCAAGAAAGAGGCAACATAGATGGAATATTACATCGGAATAGACTCCGGCGGAACCAAGACCGAGTTTATTCTTGCGGACGCGGAGGGTTCTGTGATTTCCCGCGCTGTTGATTCCGGCTGCAACCCACTTGACATCGGGGCCGATCCGGCGCGCGAGATCATTTTAAGAAACGTAAGACAGCTCGACGCTGCGGCGCCCGGCCCGATCTGCTCCATATACGCCGGAATCGCCGGCGCCAATCACGTCGACATGCACCTCGAAACGCTTCTCGCGCAGGAGCTTGGCGGCGCGGCGGTTCGCGTCGAGGACGACCGGCGCATCGTAGTCTCCAGCACGCTCGGGCATGCGGACGGCTGCGGCATGATCTGCGGCACTGGATCCTCCCTGTCCATTATCATCGGCAGCGAACCCATCCGTCAGGTCGGCGGTCTGGGCTATCTGATCGACACCGGCGGCAGCGGCTACGAGCTGGGTCAGGCCGGCCTCAAAGAGGCCTGCCGCTATCTCGACGGGCGCGGCGAATACACCGTGCTTGCCGACCTGATCACAAAGGCGCTTGGCAAAAAGCCCTGGGACAGTCTCGCGAATATTTATGCCGGCGGCCGTTCCTACATTGCGTCCTTCGCACATACCGTGTTCGAGGGTATGGAAATGGGCGACGCCGTGTGCAGGCGCATCGTGGAAGAATCCGCCTACAAGCTGTCCGAGCTGACATTTGCGGCCGAGAAATACTTTCCCGGCGAATTCCCGGTCGTGATGTCCGGCGGGATTTTCCGCGCCTACCCGAAATATGTCCAGCTCGTCTGCGCCAAGGCTTCGCCGAAAGCGCGCATGATCCTGGCGGTCGTCCCGCCGGTCTATGGCGCGCTGGTGGAGGCCATGTGGCAAAATGGCCGAACCGCCGATGCCGCCGTGCAGCGGAATTTTATGGGCAGTATCCCGCGGCTCGAGAGCCGCGTCAATTAAAGCTTTGTCCCTTGCTGCCCTGCGGCGGCATGTTCTAAGGAGGGCTTATGAACCAACAACCGAACGTCTTATTTTTATTTACCGATCAGCAGCGCGCGGACACGATCTACGCCCCCGGCAAGCCGCGCCGCCTGGTAACTCCGGCGCTGGACGCGCTGGCGCAGGAGTCTACCGTGTTTGACAACTGCTTTACGCCTGCCCCCGTCTGCGTTCCCGCGCGGTTTTCGATGTACTCCGGCCTTTATCCGGCGCACTCCGGCTGCTGCAACAACAACTATGGCAGCGCCTACACCGGAAACGGCTTCTACTCCAAATTTACAGACAGCGGCTATCAGACCTGCTGCGTCGGCAAAATGCACCACACGCTGGATCTCTATGGCCCCATGGGCTTCCAGTCGCGGTACACGCAGGAGGAAATGTCTGACCCAGCGGATCAGTATACGCAGTTCATCACCTCCGGCGCGTATAAAAACGTCTTTGACTACAACGGGCAGCGCAGCGAAATGTACTACATTCCGCAGGTTTCGCAGCTTCCCGCCGAGGTTCACCCGACACAGTGGATCGGCGACAGGAGCGTAGATTTCCTCCGGGACTGCGACGCATCGCGCCCGTTCTTTCTGGTCAGCTCGTTCATCCATCCGCATCCGCCCTTCGCGCCTCCGGCGCCCTGGAACAAGATGTACCGCACCGTCTCCGACGATCCGTACATGCCGGAGGATCCCGCGGAATTCGCCGCGTTCATGAGCGACCGGTTCACGCTGGATAAGGTCGGCATCAGCCGTCAGGATCTCAGCCTGCTCCGCAATTTCTACTTTGCCTGCATCTCCTTCGTGGACTATCAGATCAGCCGTATCATCGATACGCTGAAGGCACGCGGGCTGTATGACAACACCATCATCTTCTTCTCCTCCGATCACGGCGAAATGCTTGGCGATTTCGGCACGATGGGCAAACGCTCCATGCTGGACGGTGCGCTGCGCATCCCGTTCATGCTCCGCGTCCCCGGTCAGGCCGCAGCGCGGCGCAGCGATGTCTGCTCGCTCGTGGACGTCGCGCCCACGCTCCTCAGCCTTGCCGGGATCGAGTACTGCGGTGAGCACTTTGACGGCATCGACCTCTTCTCCGATGCGCGGCACAGCGAGGTCTACTCGCAGTTCAGCACCGGAAAGAAGGGTGCTTACACCGTCTCGTCCAACCACGACAAGCTGGCCTATCATGCGTTCGAGGATCGCTGGTATTACTTCGACCGCATGCCGGAGGATACCAACCGCTATGATGCATCCAACCCCCGCGTACGCGAGCTGCGCGCCCTGCTGGAGCAGTACATGCAGGAGGACTGCTGCACAGACGGCGAAGGAAGCGCGGACTTCTTCTCCGGCAAGAACAAGTTCCCCTACGGCCCGAAGCGCGGCGACCATCTGGCGCGCCGCGAAGAAGAGCTTGCAAGAATGCCCGCGGGGTACGAGATCGATATTTAAGGTGCATCTGGATCAGCCCCCAGAAAGGAACCATATGATGAAACAGAATTGGCTGGAGCTGGAACACAAGGCCTTCATCGTCACAGGCGGTGCGTCGGGCATTGGCCGGGCGATCGTGGAGGAGCGCTGGCGGACGGCGCGAACGTCGCGGTCTGCGACATGAACCCGGAAGCACCGGAATACCAGAACGGCACGCCGCTCTACATCCCGACCAACGTGACCGACCGCGCAAGCGTCGATGCGATGGTTGCGCAGACGGTCGGGCATTTCGGCGGTCTGGACGGCATCGTCAACAACGCGGGCATCAACATCCCGCGCCTGCTCGTCGACGAAAGGCACCAGTACGAGCTGGACGAAGCGGTCTGGGACAAGGTCATGAACGTCAACCTGAAGGGCCTGTTTTTCTGCGCCGAGTCCGCGGCGCGCGTACTTGTGCGGCAGCGGCACGGCGTGATCGTGAACATGTCGTCCGAATCGGGCCTTGAAGGCTCCGAGGGGCAGAGCGTCTACGCGGCAAGCAAAAACGCGGTCAACTCGCTGACCCGCAGCTGGGCGAAGGAGCTCGGCAAGAAGGGCGTGCGCGTGGTCGGCGTCGCGCCGGGCATCCTTGAGGCGACGGGCCTGCGCACACTGAGCTACGAGACGGCGCTGGCCTACACGCGGGGCATTACGGTCGAACAGCTGCGTGCCGGTTACGCGAAAACGAGCACGACCCCGATGGGCCGCAGCGGAAAACTGAGCGAAGTGGCAAGCGTCGTCGCTTTCATGCTGAGCGGCCGCGCCGGTTACGTCGACGGCGTCACCCTCAACATCGCCGGCGGCAAAACCCGCGGCTGAACCGGAAAAACCACCGAAACAAGGAAACCCCCGGCTCCTGTTGGAGCCGGGGGTTTGGTTATTTGGATACTTAGGGGATGAAGGTACCGATGAGGTTGGAGGCCAGCACGATGAGCACCAGCGCGACCGGATAGGTTGCGGCGTAGGCCGCGGCGACGTCGTCCGTGCCGGACACGGCGACGAGCGTGCCGAGTGCCGGGGTGGAGGTCATGCCGCCGGTCAGCGAGCCGAGGTTGTTCAGCAGTTGGAGCTTGAACGCGCGCTTGGCCAGCAGGAAGCCGACGATCAGAGGCAGCGTCGTCATGATGACGCCCGCGATGAAGCCGTAGACAACGAGCATCGCGCCGTATTCCGACGCCTGCACCTGCGCCACCAGCTCCACGCCGCCCTCGACGCCCGCGCCGATCAGGAACAGCATCAGGCCGAGTTCGCGGAAAACCTTCAGTGTGGAGGACGGGATGCGGAGGTTGATGCGGCCCATGTGGCCGAAGTGGCCGAGGATGAGCGCGACGATCAGCGGGCCGCCCGTGTTGCCGAGCGAGAAGCACGCGCCGTCGAAGCCCGCACCGGTCAGCGGGATCTTGATGGAGCCGAGCAGGATGCCGAGCAGGATTGCAAAGCCGAAGGCCGCGAAGCCGAACTCGTCAAACTCGGTGAGATAACGCTTGATCTCCTTCGGGGCGTATTCCTCGTCGCCGCCCTGAATGAGCTGGCGCTCCGCCGCCATGTCGGCATGGAGGATCTTCGGCACGATCTGCACGAAGAGCACGACGCCGATGACGCCGAACGGATAGGCCACGGCGTGGCCGAGGGCCACCATGCCCTCCTGCTTGGCGACGGCCTTCGCCGCGGAGAACGCGGGCGTGGACGTGAGGGCGCCGGAGAGGATGCCGGTAGAATAATCGGAACCGATGCCGGGGATGAGCGCGAAGATGACTGTGCAGACCGCGCCGATCAGGATGATGATCGCGCCGAGGGGCACGTAGGACTTCGCGTTTCGTTTCAGGTTGTGGAAGAAGTTCGGCCCGGCGATGAAGCCAACGCCCGTGACGAACAGGACAAGGCCGACGCTTTCAATGAATTTATAGCTCGTGACGGCAGTGGATGCGCTGCCCTCGATGTAGAACTTCGACAGAATGGGGATATTTTGCAGGCCGGGCTGCGTGAACAGATAGCCGCAGAGCAGCGCCATCAGGAACACGCCCGCCGTGCCGAGGCTGACGCCCTTGACCTGGATACTGCCGAGCGCATAGCCGATGAACGCGATGAAAAACGCACCAAGCAGCACGACCGACGTCGTGCCCATGCCAAAGAGGCTGTTGATAAAATCCATTTCTTCTTTCTCTCCTCACATTGTGAAAGCGTAAATGTCCAAAAGCGGCGCACGCCTGTCTTTGAGCGGCGCTCTTTTGATCAAAAATGATGAAAAATGGGTATAGAAATGCCGCGCGACCGGCTTTGTTGGTCGCAGACCGCGCGGCAGTGGTCTTTGCAGCAGGGAAATTAAAGAGTCTCGGTCTTTCTGGTGTAGTCCGGGAGCAGACGCGGCGACGGCAGATCGCTGTCGATGCCGGCAGCCTTGCGCTCGGCCTCGAACGCGGCCACATGGTCGAGCGTCAGCTTGCCGACGGTGACGTCCTTCGCCTTGGCGGCGGCGGACTTGCCCGCGTTGCGGCCAAAGACGATGATGTCGAGCAGACTGTTGCCCATCAGGCGGTTGCGCCCGTGGATGCCGCCGACGACCTCGCCCGCGGCGAACAGGTTCTCCACGTCCGTCATGCCGTCCGGCGTGATGTGCAGACCGCCGTTCTGATAGTGCAGCGTCGGATAGACGAGGATCGGCTCCTTGCGGATGTCGATGCCGTGCTTGCCGAACATGCGCATCATCGCGGGAATGCGCTTTTCGATCGTGCCGGGGCCGCCCTTGATCTCGATCATCGGCGTATCCAGCCAGACCGCGTCGCCGAGCGGGGTCTTGACGCCCTTGTGGCGCTCGGAACATTCACGGATGATGGACGCCGCGGCGACGTCGCGCGTCTCGAGCGGGTTCATGAACGCCTCACCCTCGGCATTGATGAGCATCGCGCCGACGGAGCGGACTTTTTCGGTGACAAGTGCGCCGTAGATCTGCGCGGGGAAGGCCGCGCCGGTCGGATGGTACTGGAGCGTGTCCTGATAGAGGAGCTTCGCGCCCGCGCGGTAGCCGAGGACGAGTCCGTCGGCGGTCGCGCCGTAGTGGTTCGAGGTGGGGAAGCCCTGATAGTGGAGCCGTCCTGCGCCGCCGGTGGCAAGAATGACGGTTTTCGCCTTCGCAACCAGCAGTTCCTTCGTCTCCATGTTCAAAAGCACCGCGCCTGCGCAATGGCCGTTTTCATCCTTGATGAGTTCGACGGCGGAGGTAAAGTCAACGACGGGAATGCCGCGGTTGAGGACCTCGTCGCGCAGCGTGCGCATGATCTCCGCGCCGGAATAGTCCTTGGCCGCGTGCATGCGCTTGCGGGACGTGCCGCCGCCGTGGGTGGTGATCATGGTGCCGTCGGGCGCCTTGTCAAACTCCACACCGAGCCCGGACAGCCACTGGATGGCCTCCGGCGCGTCCATGACGAGCTTGTACAGAAGATCCTTCTGCGCGGCAAAATGACCGCCGCCATAGGCGTCGAGGAAGTGCTGCGCGGGCGAATCGTTCGGCTTGTCCGCCGCCTGAATGCCGCCCTCGGCCATCATCGTGTTCGCGTCGCCCATGCGGAGCTTCGTCACGAGCAGGACCTTTGCGCCCGCATTGTCAGCCTCGATGGCCGCGGAGCAGCCCGCGCCGCCGCCGCCGATGATGAGCACATCGGCCTCATAGTCGGGCTTGGTCAGGTCGATGTCGCGGCCCGCGAGACGGGACTGGCCCTCGAGCAGGGCACACAGCTCCAGCGGAACTTTTTCGCCCTTGTTCGCACCGATGTGGAGCGTGGTGAACTGGTTGTCGCGATAGTCGGGGTGGAAGGTCTTGAGCAGAACGTCTTTCTCCTCCGCCGTCATGCGGCGGGGATTGAGCTTGACGTTTTCCGCGCGGGCGGCCTCTACCTTCTTGATGGATTCCTGCAATGCTTTGTCCTGATACATACCGCTCGCCTCCTTACGCTTCGATGTCGCGGTTGTTGTAAAGCTCCTGAATTTCGCTCAGGGGCTTGCCCATGAGGTCTTCGATGAGCTTTTCAAACACGCCTTCGTGGATCTCTTCCACGCGCTTGTCCAGATGGTCGCAGTGCGGGGCGAGATATTTGCCGTTCAGGCGGCGGGCCAGCATCGCGACCTGCGGATGCGAAATGCCCGCAGGACACCGCGACGAGCAGACGCCGCACATGACGCAGTCGAACGATTCTTCCGCGCACTTTTCATATTCGCCGCGCTGCGCGTAGGCGATGTACTGCATGACGTTCAGGCCCTGCGTACAGGCCTTGGTGCAGGCGTTGCAGCCAACGCAGGAATAGATCTCGGGATAGAGCTGCATCATGATCTGCTGCGTGGGCTTCACCTGCTCGATGTCGTAGACCTGCTTGACCAGCGGGAAGAACGGGAGCGTCGCGACGTACATATTGTCCTCGACCTTTGTCGAGCACGCGAGACAGGCATGCAGCTCGCGGTCGCCCTTGATGCGGTAGATCGTGGCGCACGCGCCGCAGAAGCCGTTGCGGCAGCCGCAGCCGCGCACGAGCTGATAGCCGGAATATTCCATCGCTTCCATGATGGTCAGACTGTCCGGCACCTCATATTTTTTGCCGAACAGGAAAACAGTTACCATTTGTTCCATTGTCTTTCTCCTTAATACTCGTCGGGCAGCTCGTCGAGCTGATCGAAGCGGAACACCGGGCCGTCCTTGCAGACGTATTTGTCGCCGATGTTGCAGCGGCCGCATTTGCCGAGCGCGCACTTCATCTTCAGCTCCATCGTCGTATAGATATGCGTGCGGTCGAAGCCAAGCTCCATCAGTCCGCCCAGCGTGAACTTGATCATGATGGGCGGGCCGCACATGACGACGGTCTTTCTCGTGTCGAAGCCAAGCTCCTTGACGTAGTTCGGGACGAAGCCGACATGGCCGTCCCAGTCGGGCTGCTCGCGGTCGATGGTCAGGTGAACGTTGATGCCGTCCTCCTTGCACCAGACGTCGAGGATCTCCTGGAAATCGACCAGATCCTCCTTCGAGCGGGAGCCGTAGACGATGTCGATGCTGCCGTAGCGGTCGCGGTAGTGGCGGCAATAGTTGATGACCGAGTGCAGCGGCGCGAGGCCGATGCCGCCCGCGATGAAGAGCAGGTCCTTGCCCGCGAAGTCGGTGTCGACCGGGAAGCCGTTGCCATACGGGCCGCGGACGGTGATCTGCTGGCCCTCCTCCATGCCGTGGAGCCACTGGGTCACGCAGCCGCATTTCTTGATCGAAAATTCGACGAAATCCGGCTCCGTGGGGCTGGACGTGATGGAGAACAGCGCCTCGCCCACGCCGGGGATGGAAAGCATCGCGCACTGGCCAGGGATGTGCTCAAAGGGCTTTTTGCCGTCGAGGCCGACGACGCGGAACGTCTTGACGTCCGGCGTGTCGACGCGGATCTTGGTGACGACGCAGATGGCCGGGATCAAAGGGTCATGTCTCATGCTTCGGCACCTCCCAACGTTTTGACGACCTTGACGATGTTCATGTGGATCGGGCACTTGGCCAGACACCGGCCGCAGCCGACGCAGCCGAAGCAGCCGTCGTTGTTGTCCGGGAAGTAGACCAGCTTGTGCATGAACCGCTGGCGGAAGCGCTCGAGCTGCGTCGGGCGCGGCTGTCCGGCGGACATCTTGGTGAAATCGGAGTACATGCAGCTGTCCCAGCAGCGGAAGCGGCGGACCGTCTTGCCGCCCGTGAACTCCTGAATGTCATAGCACTGGCACGTCGGGCACACGAACGTACATGTGCCGCAGCCGAGGCACGCCTCGGAGAGCTGCTTCCATTCGGGGCGGCTGAAAAGCTCCTTCGTCTTGCCCGCGCCGACCTTGGAGAGGTCGAGATTCGCGAGCGGGAGCTTTTTCAGGATCTCGCGCGTGGCCTCCTGCTGCGCCGCGACGGCCTCTTCGCCGGAGTCCTCCAGCATCGGCAGCTTCGCGGTCAGGGCCTCGCCCTTTTCGGTGTTCGTGCGCCAGTAGAGCGCGTCGCCCGCGATCCAGCAGGTCACATCGCCCGCCGGATCCGCCGCGTCGATGCCGAACGCGCCGCAGAAGCAGGTTTCTTCCGGGCGGGAACAGGCCATCGTGACGACCGTGCCGTGTTCGCGCCGGGCCTGATAGTAGGTGTCGACCGGCTCGGCCAGAAAGACCTTGTCCAGAATTTCAAAGCTGCGCGCGTCACACGCGCGGACGCCGAACAGGACGAACGGCGCGGTCTCGTCGCGCATCTCGATCAGCTCGATCTGCTTCTCGCTGACACGGAAGCCCATCAGGTTTTCCACCTGCGGGAAGAACAGATCCTTCGCGGAGCGGACGGTGTTGAGCTTTTTGGAGAGCTGCATGCCCGCCTGCCAGCGGGTGAAGCTGGCCTGACCGGCGGCATCATCCGCCGGGATGTACAGGGCCTCGGCGGCGTTGATCGCCGCGAACAAGTCGTTCAGGGCAGAAAGTGCGAGTTTTTTCATCCGTTCGCGCCTCCTCTCTCGTAGACGACGGACGGCTCGCAGTCGTCCTTGGTGAAGTTCATGAGCGGCGGGCGGCTGTCAAAGTCCGCGCCGGCCTGATATTCGCCGTACAGCTCGTTGATATCCTTGATGAATTTACGGTTGAGCAGGTGCAGCGGGATGTGCTGCGGACAGACACGGGAACATTCGCCGCAGTCGGTGCAGCGGGACGCCACATGGAAGGCGCGGATGATGTGGAAGAAGTTTTCTTCGAAGCTGTCGGCCGGGGCCTTGTTGTCGGTGCCGAGGTCGTGGTTATCGAAGACGCACTTCTCGCACGAGCATGCCGGACAGACGTTGCGGCAGGCGTTGCAGCGGATGCAGCGGGACAGCTCTCCGCGCCAGAACGCATATCGTTCCTCCGCGGTCATCGCCTCGAGCTTCGCGACCTCGTCAAACCGGTCGGAGGCGATCTCCTCGCCCTGCTCGCCGAGCATCTCGTCACAGGTGACGATCTTCTTGCTCTTGCAGCTCGCGCACTTGCCGAGCAGCGCGGCGTCCTTCGCAATGGTCTCATTGCCGTAGATGGTCGAAACCTTCAGATTTTCGCCGTCCTCCTCCACAGCCGTCACGCCTGCGAAGCCAGCTTCTTTGATCTTTTCCATGTCGCACATGCCGTCGCACTGGACGCCGACGGCGTAGACATTTTCACGGAGGATGCGGTGCTCCTTCAAAAGCTGCACGAAGGAATAGCTATCGCACGGCTTCAGGAACACGCCGACCTTCCCGCCCTTGCGGGATTCGGCGATCAGATATTTCGAAAGGTTCGCGCCGGAAAAGACGCTGTACACAAAATCACGTTCGACCTCTTCGACGCTCGTGAAGCAGCCGGGCGTGAGATCGTAGAAGAACTCACCCGCGCGCCAGCCGAGGACGCGGTCAACGGTGCCGTTTTGGAGAAGCTCGATGGCCTTTTCTTTTACTCTTTGCATCTCAAGTCCTCCAATCTGCGGTTTTCGCCGAGCTTTGTGATGGTGGCGACGAAGTCGTTCATCGTGGCGGCGAACTTTGCGCCCTCGGCGGCAGAGACCCATTCGACTCTCGTCCGCTCGCGCTCGATGCCGAGGAAGTCGAGCATCGAGAACAGCAGCGTCATGCGCCGCCGCGCGTAGTAGTTGCCGGTGGTGTAGTGGCAGTCGCCGGGGTGGCAGCCGCAGAGGATCACGCCGTCGGCCCCGCGCTGGAACGCGCGGAGGATGAACATCGGGTTCAGGCGGCAGGAGCAGGGGATGCGAATGATCTTGACGTTTGCCGGATACTGGAGCCGGTTCGTGCCGGACAGGTCCGCGCCCGCGTAGGAGCACCAGTTGCAGCAGAAGGCCACGATGGTGGGGGTCCAGTTGTGATTTACCTGCATATCGCGTCCACCTCCGCCATGATCTGTTTGTTCGAGAAGCCCTTGAGATCCATCGCGCCGGACGGGCACGCGACCGTGCACGCGCCGCAGCCCTGACAGACCGCCGGGTTGACCTGGGCCACGCGGCGGATGAGCGTCGTGCGGTTCGGGCCTCGGAATTCTTTGTCGATGTACGTAATGGCGCCGTACGGGCAGACCTTTTCACAGCTCGAGCAGCCGTTGCACATCATCTCGTCCGGCTGGGCCGTACACGGGTTGCAGGTCAGGCTGTCCTTGCACAGAAGGCCGATGACCTTTGCCGCCGCGGCGGACGCCTGCGCGACCGTCTCGGGGATGTCCTTCGGGCCCTGGCACGTGCCAGAGAGGAACACGCCCGCCGTCGGGCTTTCGACCGGACGGAGCTTCGGGTGCGCCTCGGTGAAGAAGTCGTTCGTGTCCATGGAGGCGGTCAGCATCGTGGCCAGCGGCCGCGCGGACTTATCCGGCTCGATGGCGGCAGCCAGCACGACCATGTCAGCGTCGATATGCAGCTGCCGGTTGTCCAGCAGATCGGAGGCCTGCACCTTCAGCTTGCCGTTTTCGGGCGTGACCTTGCCGACCATGCCCTTGATGTAATGCACGCCGTACTGCTCGACGGCGCGGCGGTAGAACTCGTCAAAGTTCTTGCCGGGGGTGCGCACGTCGATATAGAACACATACACATCCGTATCCGGGTATTTTTCGCGGCAGAGCATGGCGTGCTTCGCCGTGTACATGCAGCAGATCTTGGAGCAGTAGGGCTTGCCCTTCTCCGCACCGTCGCAGCGGGAGCCGACGCACTGCACAAAGACAATGGTCTTCGGGTGCGTCCCGTCGGACGGGCGCAGGAGCGTGCCGCTCGTGGGACCGGCAGCGTTCATCAGGCGCTCAAACTCGAGGCTGGACACCACGTCCGGACTCTGGCTGTAGGCAAATTCGTCGAATTTGGAAAGATCGATGGGGTTGAAGCCCGTCGCGGCGACGATGGCGCCGTATTCCTGCTCAATGAACGTGTCGGTCTGCTTGTAATCGATCGCTCCGGCGGAGCAGACCTTCGCGCACACGCCGCACTTGCCGTTTTTGAGCATATTGCAGTAGTTGGGGTCGATGGTCGCGACCTTCGGCACGGCCTGCGCAAACGGGATATAGATCGCGCGGCGATTGTCCATGCCGAGGTTAAACTCGTTCGGGACCTTCTTCTGCGGACACTTTTCCGTACACAGTCCGCAGCCGGTGCAGACGTCCTCCTTGACGAAACGCGCCTTGCGGCGGATCTTTACATGGAAGTTGCCGACGAAGCCGCCGACGGATTCGACCTCGGAATAGGAATAGATATGGATCTTTTCGTTCTGCGCGCAGTCGACCATTTTCGGCGTCAGGATACACGCCGCGCAGTCGAGCGTCGGGAACGTCTTGTCGATCTGGGTCATCTTGCCGCCGATGGTCGGCTGCTTTTCGACGATATCGACCTCAAAGCCCGCCTCGGCAATGTCCAGCGCCGTCTGGATGCCCGCGATGCCGCCGCCGATGACGAGCGCGCGCTTGGTGACCGGGCTGGAACCTGCGGTCAGCGGCGCGTTCAGATGTACCTTGGCGATGGCGGCGCGGCCCAGGATGATGGCCTTTTCCGTGCCCGCTTCCTTGTCCTTGTGGATCCAGGAGCACTGCTCACGGATGTTCGCGATCTCGACCATATAGGGGTTCAGCCCCGCCTTTTCGCAGGTCTTGCGGAACGTCTGCTCGTGCATTCTGGGCGAACAGGAACAGATGACCACGCCGGTCAGACCATATTCATGGATCTTGTCCTGAATCATCTGCTGCCCGGTCTGGGAACACATATACTGATAATTTGTGGAGAAAACAACGCCGGGTTCCTTTGAAAGAGCCTGCGAGACGCGTTCCACGTCGACGGTCGCGGCAATGTTGCTGCCACACCAGCATACGAATACGCCGATTCTCTGCATTGCGTTCCCTCCTTACTTTTTATATTTGCGGAACGCCGCGGCAATCGCCTGCTGCGGCAGTTCTTCGTCAAGAATTTCCGGGATGCGCTCGGGCTTCAGGTGATCCATGCCCTGCTGGCGCTGCACGGCATTGCGCACGGCCTCAATGAGTTTTGCAGGCTCGACGTTTCGGGGACAGCGCTCGACACAGGCAAAGCAGCTCAGGCAGGTGTAGATGCCCTTCGAGGAAAGCAGCTCCTCGATCCGGCCGTTTTCGACCATGGAGACAAACTGATGCGGATGGTATTCCATCTCGTCATACGCCGGACAGCTCGCCGAGCATTTGCCGCAGCGCATACACTTTCTGGGGTTTACGCCGGAAATGCGGGTGACGGTTTCAATCATGTTCTGGTTGTTCATGCGTCCTCCTCCCCGCAGCCAAGCGCTTCGGCCAGAAGCTCCGTGAAATAAACGACAGGCAGCGCGCCGTCCGTGTTGTGCAGCAGATTGTAGCTGCACAGGGGACAGGCCGTGATCAGAAGCTCCGCGCCCTGCGCCTTTGCGTTGTCCATGATCTTCTGTGCCTGCTTTGCGGCGTAGGACCTGTTCTCGACCGCCATATAGCCGCCGCAGCATTCGTTGCGCTGCGCGTAAATCACAGGCTCCGCGCCGATGGCCCGGATGAAGTCCTCGAGCATTTTCGGGTTCTCCGGGTCGTCAAACTGCATCTCGCGGCTGGGCCGCAGGAGCATACAGCCGTAATATGCGCCGATCTTTCTGCCTGTAAGCGGCTTTACGACAGCTGCCTTGACTGCATCCCAGCCGATCTCGTCGCGCAGGACTTCGAGATAGTGCAGAACCTTTGTCTCACCCTCGTAGGGCGTTTCCGGCTTTAAGTAATTGTTGACCTTGACGCGGATGTCCTCATTGTGCTGCATATCGCCGTTCACGCGCTTCAAAACGTGATGACAGGCAGAACAGAGGGACACCAGCGGCTGGCCCGCGTCACGCGCGGCCATGAGCGCCCGGACGGAGGAAAGCCGTGTGGCAATTTCATCGTTTGCCTGCGGATACACCGCGCCGCAGCACTGCCACTCCGGGATCTCGCACAGCGAAAAGCCGAGCTTCTCCGCTGCGCGCCGTCCGGCTCTGTCCAGCTGCGCGCCCTTTGTCCTGAGCGTGCAGCCGGGGAAATAGCTGTAATTCATTGCGTGTCCTCCCGTCAGATCATGTTCTCCGGGTGGAACACCTCGTCGAAGCGCTCCGCCGTCAAAAAGCCGAGGCTCACGCAGGCTTCCTTGAGGGAGATGTTTTCCTTGTAGGCTTTTTTAGCCGTCTTCGCCGCGTTTTCATAGCCGATGTACGGGTTCAGCGCCGTGACGAGCATGAGGGAGTTGTGCAGATTGTGCTCCATCTTCTCGCGGTTGGCGCGGATGCCGCAGGCGCAGCGGTCGTTGAACGACACGATGGACTCGGCCAGCAGACGTGCCGACTGCAGGAAATTATAGATGCAGACCGGCATGAACACGTTCAGCTCGAAATTGCCCTGCGACGCGGCCATGGACACGGCCACATCGTTGCCCATGACCTGCACGGCGACCATCGTAACGGCTTCGCACTGGGTAGGGTTGACCTTGCCGGGCATGATGGACGAGCCAGGCTCGTTTTCGGGAATGAAGATCTCGCCGAGGCCGTCCCGCGGGCCGGAGGCCAGCCAGCGCACGTCGTTCGCGATTTTCATCATATCGGCGGCCAGCGCCTTGAGTGCGCCGTGCGCGAAGACGATCTCGTCCTTGCTGGTCAGCGCGTGGAATTTGTTCTCTGCCGTTTTGAAGTCCTTGCCCGTCAGCTTCGCAATTTCAGCGGCGACCGCTGTATCAAAGCCCTTTGGCGTGTTGAGGCCCGTGCCGACGGCGGTGCCGCCGAGCGCCAGTTCTTTGAGCGGCTTCACAGCCAGAAGCAGCAGCTCTTTATCCCGTTCCAGACTCGATCTCCAGCCGGAGATCTCCTGCGGGAAGGAGATGGGGGTGGCGTCCTGCAGATGCGTCCGGCCGGATTTGACGACGCCCTCGTTTTCCGCCTCCAGACGGCGGAACGTTGTTACCAGCGTGTCGATGGCGGGGATGACCTTGTCCTCAAGCGCGCAGACCGCCGCGATATGCATGGCCGTCGGGAATGTGTCGTTGGACGACTGGGACATATTGATATCGTCGTTCGGGTGCAGCAGCTTTTTGCCCGCAATTTCATTGCCGCGGTTGGCAATGACTTCGTTGCTGTTCATGTTCGACTGTGTGCCGGAGCCGGTCTGCCAGACGACGAGCGGGAAATTGTCCAGAAGCTGGCCGGAAATGACCTCGTCCGCCGCCTGCTCGATGGCGGCAAGCTTTTCTTCGGTCATTTTCTCAGGACGCAGGGCGCGGTTGGCGCGCGCAGCAGCCTTTTTGAGAATGCCGAAGGCATGGATGATCTCGGCGGGCATCGTCTCAATGCCGACGCCGATCGGGAAGTTGTTGTGGCTGCGCTCGGTCTGTGCGCCCCAGTATTTGTCCGCCGGGACGCGGACCTCACCCATGGAATCGTGTTCGACGCGATATTCCATCGTTTTTTCTCCTTTTTTATATCAGATCTCGACCTGACGGATGACTTCCTTCAGCTTTTCCGCGCTGGCGCGGAGCTTGTCGATCTCGCCGTCGGTCAGCTGGTTGAGGATCTTGCCGCGCACGCCCTGATTGTCGACCAGCGCGAGCGTGGACAGGCAGACATCGGACACGCCGTATTCGCCGTGCATCATGGTAGAGACGGTCACAGCCGTTCCGGCCGTGCTCTGCACGCACTTGCACAGGTGGCAGACCGACATGGCGACGGCATAGAACGTTGCGCCCTTGTTCTTGATGACCTGCGCGCCGGAGGTCTTGACGAACTGCTCGATCTCCTCGTAATCCTGGTTCCACTTGATGCGGTCACAGTCGGGGGAATGCTCCTTATAGGAATCAATATGGTTGTTCGCGATGTGCACAAGGCTCCAGGGCACGAAGGAGGAATCGCCGTGCTCGCCGTAGACGTGCGCGTGGACATTCTTCGGGCTGATGCAGAAGCGCTTTGCAAGCGTCGACTGCAGGCGGCTGGTGTCGAGGATGGTGCCGGAGCCGATGATGTGGCTCTCGGGAACGCCGGAAATTTTGTGGAACACATACGTCAGCACGTCGACCGGGTTCGATACGATAATATAGATGGCGTCCGGCGCGGCAGCCGTGATCTGCGGGGCAATGTCCTTGATGATGTTGACGTTGGCCTGCGCCAGCTCCAGCCGGCTCTGTCCGGCCTTGCGGGGAAGACCCGAGGTAATAATGACAATGTCGGAGCCGGAGGCCGCGTCATAGTCGCCGGAGCGGACGATCGTCGGAGAACAGAACGGCGCGCCCTGATAGATATCCATGGCCTCGCCAAAGGCCTTCTGCTTATTGACGTCGATCAGGACGATCTCGGATGCGGTGCCCTGGATCATCAGGTCGTTCGCAATCGTGGAGCCGACGCTTCCCGCGCCGATAACAGTGATCTTGCTCATACACAAAAACCCCCAATTTCAGATTTGAATCGAACAAAATATACCGATATAATTTTATCGGTTATTGCGATAAAATTATATCGGTATTATGCTGGAAGCACCAATGCTTTTTTATGCAAAGATATATTCTTTTTGATATGTTGGTTCAATTCCGTTTCTGTGGGAAGTATCAGACAAATGCCTTATGTTCCCGCACAAACTGCACGAATCCGGCCTCAATCTCGCTCATTGCATATTGCTTATGATATACCAGCGCGTTGAGATACAAACTCTGGTTGTCGCTGCACGGGAGCTGGACAAGATTCCAGCGCTGGATGCAGTGCTCCGGGATGGCGGGGGCCAGCATATAGGAATTCGGAATTGTTTCGAGGAGCGTCATCTGCGCCAGACGGTCGACGCAGTAGATCTTCCGCCGCACCGGCTCCTCCGGCTTGCCCTGTACGCGGAACACGTCCCCGTGAACGATCTCCGGCAGCCCGTCAAGCTCCGTGCGCAGAACGGAGCTGCGCCCGGCAAGCGGATGTGACTGGTTCATGGTGACGAGGTAGTGGTATTTGCTCAAAAGCTCGAAGCTCAGGCCGCGGGCGCTGGTCTGCTCGTCAAAATAATCGCGGTATTCCGAGCGGAAGCGGATCACGCCGATCTCCGTCTCGCCGCTTGCAAGCGTTTCGAGCGCCGTGCGCGCGTGGCATTCGCGGATGACCGCGTCGACCGGCTCTGCCTGCGGCAGTCCGGCCAGATACTGCGCCGTCAGATCCAGCATGGCCGCCGAGCGCGGGATGCACACGCGCAGCCGGTTCGCCACGGCCCGCTTGGGACCGAGGGCCTCAATGGCCTCTGTCTCGCGCAGGATGGACTTTGCGTGCTGCAGAAAGATCGTGCCGCGCGTCGTGGGCCGGACGCCGCGCGTGGAGCGCTCAAAAATGCGGAAGCCCAGCATCTGCTCCACATCGTGCAGGATGCGGCTGAGATTTGGCTGGCCGATAAACAGGTTCTCCGCTGCCTGCGAGATCGACCGGGTGCGTTCGATCTCGATGATATACTGCAAATGCTGTGTGTTCATAGCTGTACCACCTTCTAATTTATATCATTTCTAATATATCACCTTTTTCGCCGTTTTGCAACCGGAGGCGTACCGGCGCTCTGCATAAAATCATATACCCTTTTTTGCCGTCTCTTGGCGCTTTTCATGCCCGGACAGCACCGGCAGCTCGGCAAAGAAGGTGTTGACGCCGCCGTCGCTTTCTGCCCAGACGCTGCCGCCGTGCGCCTGCGCGATGGCCTGCGCGATGGAAAGGCCGAGGCCAAAGCTGCCGTCGCGCGTCCGCGCGGCGTCTGCGCGGGAAAAGCGGTCAAAGATCTGCCGCAGCGCCTGCGGGGAAAGCGCCTCGCCCTCGTTTGAGACGGACAGGCGGCAGCGGTTCTTCCCGCAGCGGGACAGGCGGACGGCGACCGTGCCGCCGGAGGCGTACTTCCGGGCGTTGTCGAGATAGATCTCCACGAGCTGGCTGAGCTGGCGCGCATCGCCGCTGACGGTGATGTCCGGCTCCAGTTCGGTCTGCAGCGTCAGACCGCGTTCAAACAGCGCGGCCTCGAACAGCAGCGCGCTGCTCTCAGTGATCTGACTGAGATCGCATGGCGTGAATGCACGCGACGCCTGTTCATTCTCGGCCCGTGCCAGCTCCAGAAGCCGCTCGACCAGCGCGCGCATCTGCTTCGCCATGGCGTCGATGCCGAAGAGGAAGGTCTGCTTCTGCGCCGCGTCGTAATCCGGGCTTTGCAGCAGCTCCGTGTTTGTCAGAATGACGGTCAGCGGCGTTTTCAGCTCGTGCGACGCGTCGGCAACAAACTGCTTCTGCTGCCGCCACGCTTCCTCCACTGGCCGGACCGCACTGCGCGCCAGCAGCACCGCAAGGCCGAAAAAGGCAAGCAGGCCGAGCGCGACGAGCAGCGCGCCGGTCTTCAAAAGCGTGCGCAGCGTCTGCTGCTCGCTGGAAATATCCGCGAAGATCACGCTGCCGGTCACGCGGCAGTAGCGCAGGCTGTATTCCGGGATCTCGCCGATGGCGTCCTGCGAAGCCTGCGCCGCGGCGGCGACCATCCGCAGAAACGTCCGGTCGGTCAGATCGTAATCGCTTGACCCGATGGCGACCAGATTGCCGAACGCGTCGGTCTGCAGCACGAAATACGGCAGGCGCACCTGCTGCGGTTCGCGCTCCGGCTGGACAGGCGCGAAGGGGTCGGCCGCGATCGCCTGCATCATGCTGATCGACTGCGTGCGCAGGTTCTGCTTTGTCAGCGTATAGAAAAGCCCGAGGATCGCGCCGAGCATCACGGCGGCGACCAGCACGATCGCAAGAATGATCTTCAGACGCAGCTTTTTCAGCATACCTCGCCCACCTCCAGATGATAGCCCAGCCGCCGCACGGCCTCAATGCGCACGTTCGAGCCGATGGCCGCAAGCTTTTTGCGCAGGAAGCCGACGTAGACCTCCACATGGTTCTCCACCGCGTTGGAATCAAAGCCCCAGACCTTGGACAAAATGGCCTCCTTGGACACATTCTGCCCCTTTGTCTGCAAAAGATACCGCATCACGTCGAATTCCCGCGCGGACAGCCGCAGCTGCCGCTGCCCGCAGATCAGTGTCCCGGACGCCAGATCGAGCGTCGTGTTGCCGAACGAGAGCGCGTTGACCTCCGCGCCCTGCCGCCGGAGCAGCGCACCGACGCAGGCCAGCAGCTCCCGCGCGTCAAAGGGCTTCGTGAGATAATAATCCGCGCCCGCGTTCAGCCCCTCGATGCGGTCTTCGAGCGATGATTTTGCCGTCAGCATCAGGATCGGCGTCCCACAGCGCTTCGCGCGCACCTGCCGCGCGACCTGATAGCCGTCCATGCCCGGCATCATCACGTCGAGAATGAGCAGATCATATACGCCCGTCTCGGCATATTCTGCCCCCGTCTCGCCGTCATGCACCGCCTCGACGGAAAATCCCTTCCCCTCCAGCATGGCCCGGAGAGAGTCCGCAAGCAGGATCTCGTCTTCAATGATCAGAATTTTCATATCATAATACCTCAGGTTCAAATCGCCGGAAAATGGTATGGCGGCATCCAAAGGGAAGCCTTGTGTGCGTCCTATTCCTATCAACTATATTCGTTTTTTTACCGCTTTTCAAGGAAAACCGCAGAAAAATTGTCTCCCGGCCAAACGGCCGGGAGACAGGAAAGATGTATGCTTATGCCTTTTCGCTCTGCGAAGCGGTGAAGCGGTTCAGGATGGCTGCGAACTGGCAGCGGGTGGCGGTGCCGGTGGGCAGGAGCTTGCCGTCGGTGCCGTTGATGAGGCCCTGGCCGACAGCCCACTGCATGGCGGAAACGGCGTAGCCGCTGACGCAGGCGTGATCCTCAAAGCTGATGAGGTTCTCGGAGAGCGTCACGGCGTCCATGCCCTGATAGACGGCGTAGTTGAACAGGAACTTCGCAAGCTGCCCACGGGGGACGGCCTTGTTCGGCTCAAAGGTCGTGGCGGACGTGCCGCTGGCGATCTCGTTCTTGGCGGCCCAGGCGACGGCTGCTTCATAATAGCTGCCGGAGGCAACGTCGGTGAACGCGGCCTTCTCAGTCACTTCGGGGCTGCCCGCAAGACGGTAGAGCGTTGCGACGACCATGGCGCGGGTCATGGGCCTGTCCGGAGAGAAGGTATTTCTGCCGGTTCCGGTCATCAGTCCCTCATCCGTGCAGAACAGAACGTCCTGCTGGCAGACCGCCTCGGCCTTGACATCCGCGAAGCCGGAAGCGGCCAGCAGCGCGCACAGCAGGAGCAGCAGCGCGCCCCGTGTCAGAAGCCGTTTCATGACGTTCCCTTCAGCGTGGAATTGGCGAGCATGGCCCGCGCGTCCTCCGCAGTTAAGTCGTAATTCCAGAGCAGCCTGAACATTTCCTGCGTCTTTTCCACCATATCATAGGCATAATACTGCGGATACAGCAGATTTCCCAGCCACCATACGCCCAGCAGCATATTAAGACTCGGGGGATTGGAAAGCCAGTTGTAGGGCATGGATGGAATCTCGTAATACCGTCCGGCTTCGATCGCGCGCAGCGGCTGCCACGCCTCGTCGTCTGCCGCAGTCGAGTAAGTGCTGCCTGCTGTAAATAAAATCACGTCCGGGTCAAAGCGGTAAAGCTGTTCGAGATTGATGGGATTGCCGCCGCCCTTATTGCTGACGTCTTCGACCACGGCGGCATTTTCAATGCCCATGAGGTCGAGTACCTGCGCCTGAATGGAGCCTTTCGCGTTTGTATTGAGGCCGGACGAGCCGGAGGTGTACAGGACGGAAATGCGCTCGGAATCCTGAATTTTCGCGGCGTTTTCCTCCGCCAGCGAGACAGTCTCGTCGACGAACGCCGCCAGTTCTTCGCCGCGCGCCTCCTTGCCGCTCAGGATTTTTCCGAGCGTCCGGTATGCCTCGGCCATATGCGGAAGATCTGCCTCGATGAAGATCACGGGCATCCCGATCTGCCTTTGCAGCGCGTCCAGATCGGCGGCCATGTTGTCCTTTTTGTCGCCCAGATCAATCACGACCTGCGCGCCGGAGGTCAGAATGGATTCCAGATTCAGCGTCGACTTGCTGCCGTACATCTGGCCGGTCGTCGGCAGATCAATCAGGCGCGGGTCGAGATATTTGTACTGGCTGGACGACGGCGTTGCGTTGATGGTCGTCATATATTCGGGCGCGATGGTCGCCAGAAACATCGACGCGACCGTACCGCTGGGGGCCACGCGCGTGAGCGTTTCAGGGATGTCGACGGTTCGGCCAAGCGAGTCGGTGAACGGAATGGTCGGCTCTGCCGGGGCTGTCTGCCGCTCAGACGCGCAGCCGGACAGGCTTCCGCATACAAGCGCCAGCGCCAGCAGAAGGGCAAATAATTTCTTATATCGCATGGTTAT
>ENA-OVGB01001238-OVGB01001238.1-human-gut-metagenome-genome-assembly--contig:-NODE-1238-length-23474-cov-4.969896_pt1 | contig 23474 bp, 30 predicted proteins | sample MGYA00237767_ERZ505413 | MGnify/ENA primary metagenome ERZ505413 (study PRJEB26158, sample SAMN06016410) | human gut metagenome | biome: human gut; feature: ankylosing spondylitis patient; material...
AGTATAATAGTACAACTTAGATATGAGCTAAAAAAGTTTTAATTTAAGGAGGAACGAATGAAATTATCAAAAGAAGATTATAAAGAAGCAAAAGGTTGCTTGAAGAGATATAACTACAACTGCATAAAGATAATAAATATCAAGTCAGATATAATGAGCATAGGTTCGCCAGTAATAGATGGACTACCTAAAACACCATACACAACTTCTGATAAAGTTCTTGATAGTATAATCGAAATGGAAGAAAACGAAGAATTACAAGAAGCCATAAAAGAATATAAAGCAGTTGTACAAGCTTTACAGTTAGTCAATAAAGACAGTAGATACATATTTGAAGAAATGTATATTAAAAGCAAAACAAAGTGGGAAATAATTAATTCTGGAATATCAGAGAGGACATTTGTCAGAAGAAAAGGAGACTTGATTTTTGCAGTACACAGAGAATTAAAAAAATTGGCGTAAAATTGGCGTAATTTTAATAAAAGAACGTGTTATAATGATTGTTGTAAAAAAGGATACAGATAGGGTAGCTCCCGAAAAGCATAAACCTTGGTGCCTTCTGTATCTAATATAAAAAATCAAGGACAAATACGAGAGGTGGTATTTAATGGGATATAAAGAAGCAGTAGAAGATAATATAAAAATAAAGCGTAATGAAACATCAATGGGAAGAACAGTATATTATCCTAAATGTAGTATTTGTGGAGTTGAAATGCTTTCATATAACTATATAAGAAAATTTAAATATATATGTGAAAGATGCAGAATAAAAATGCATATGGAAGATAAAGAGAAAAAGGCAAGTTTAGACACACAGTCAAAAGACAGAAAACTCGACAATGCTATTAAAAGAATAAAAAAACAAGTAGGTAACAAAATCAAAGAATATGAAAGACCAGTAGAAATTATAAAAAAATATCTTTATCGAGATAAATGGTTTGAGAGTACAGAAGAAATAATGGTGGCACTGGAATTGATAAGAAGAAAAATAAAATTAAAACACCAAGTAAAAATGGGAATTTATAGAGTCGATTTTATACTGCCAGACGAAAAAGTAGTGTTGGAAGTAGATGGTACAATTTTTCATACAGAAAAAACGAAAGAGAAAGAAGACGTTCGAGACAATGTAATAATATTGAATTTAGGACCAAGCTGGGAAGTAGTAAGAATAACTGATGTATTGATAAATCAAAACATAAGAAGATTATTACCAGCCATAAGGGCTGTTAGAGACAAGAGACAAAAAATAAGAAAAGAAAACGATGGAATGCTACCAGAATGGTATAGTAATAGGAGTTAAAAGACTATATAAATAAAAAGAGCTAACAAAAAGTTGGCTCTTTCGACACATTTCGACAGCATTTGCAAAATAGATCATATATAATGTCTCTGAGAAAGGGGGTGTTATATATGGATAAAGATTTAAAAGAAAAACTAGATATGATGATAAACTCTTTAAGTATGATTGAAGGGCATGAACCACCATATACAGCAAATAATATAGATAATGTTTGTGAAAAGTTAGACCAAATAATAGAATTACTTAAAAATAAAAAGGGATTGAACTAAAACAAAGAGCTTATCAAACGATAGGCTCTATTATTTATGCTATTAACTGATACTAGATAAGTTGATATATATGTTGCTACTAGGCACACTCCTTTCATAAGATTCATATATAAAAGGAAATTCTAGTTAAGCCTTAACCTTTTTCTATATTAGAGGCATATAAATAGAAATATAGTAAGCCTTTAAGGCAATGGGCTAAAATACATTGCCTACATATGCTGAAGATAGTTAGTGCAACTCTAACCATCGCAACCAAAGCTTTTACTCTTTTGGCGATGCTAGATGTAATTACAAAGAGCGGTTTACTATTATACGAGAAAAAATGGCGGTGTTAGTAATTTATCCGAAACGCGAAAATTATAAATCTAGGTTATAGGTAATTGCTCCGTTCTAGTATAGGAGCCCCTAGTGCCGTAAAATAGTATAAAGTGATGTGCAGTTACATCATTTTCTAGTATTTTATAAAATAACGAAAGAGGTGTTGTTATGACTAATCAAGAAAGATATGAGAAATATGTAAAAGAAAATTGTAAGAATTGTAAAAACAAAGATAAGGATCTATGCGAGATAAGAATATCCGCCTTAAATGACGTAGTCATAACAAAGTGTGCGTACTATGAAAGAAAAGATTAATTATTTTAACTGCATGAAGTACAAGTGTGAGTTATGCAGATATAATGAGCAGTGCTTCGGAAAGAAATATAAAAACAACAAAGTAGGTGAGAAAAATGGCAAATTTGCAAAATTTAATAAAAAATGAAGATTTAACTCCGAGTCAACGCCGAAAAAATGCAAGTAAAGCAGGAAAAGCAAGTGCAAAGAAAAGGCAACAAAATAAAACTTTTAAGGAGATAATAAACAAGTTTTTAAATGGTCAAGTATCAGATGAAAGCTTAAAACAGCAGATGATAGAGTATGGATTTGCAGATAAAGAGGTAAGTAATAAAAGTTGTGCAGTGTTTGCATTATGGAAAGAAGCGATAAAAGGCAATACAAAAGCATTTGAATTGTTAAGAGATACAATAGGAGAAAAGCCACAAGAAAAAGTCAATATATCTGGAGAAGTTAATAATCCATTTTCAGGAATGACAACAGAAGAGTTGAGAAAGATATTAAATGAATAATAATCTGAAAGAAGAATTAAAAAAACAAGCACGTTTGGAATTAGCCAGACGTGATTTTTTTGAATATTGTAAATTAACTGCACCAGATTTTTATAAAGATGATAGACAATTTTTAAAAAGTATGTGTAATGAATTACAAGACTTTTACAAAAGTGATGATAGAATTTGCGTAATAAATATGCCACCAAGACATGGCAAATCAAGAACAGCAGGAAAATTGGTTGAATGGGTATTTGGAAACAATAATAAAGAAAAAGTAATGACGGGTTCATATAATGAAATATTGTCAACAACATTTGCAAAATCAGTAAGAGATACAATAGCCTCAGAAAAGACAGAAGGAATAATAGTATATAATGACATATTTCCGGATACAAGAATTAAATTTGGCGAATCTAGTGCAAATAAATGGGCTTTAGATGGAAGTGGACAAGCAAATTATTTGGCAACGTCACCAAAAGGAACTGCAACTGGTTTTGGTTGTACTTTAATGATAATAGATGACTTAATAAAGAATGTTGAAGAGGCATACAACGAAAATGTCTTACAAAAACAAATAGACTGGTTTAACAATACAATGCTATCAAGAACTGAAACAGGATTTAAACTAATAATTATTATGACAAGATGGTCTAGTAATGACTTAGCAGGTTACATATTAGAAAACTATGACAATGTGAGACATATAAACTATAAAGCAGTTCAAGAAGATGGCTCAATGTTATGTGATGCAATATTAAATAAAGAAGATTATAAATTAAAAACTAAAAATATGAACAAAGACATTATATATGCCAACTATCAACAAGAACCAATAGATGTAAAAAACAGATTATACACAACATTTAAAACTTATGAAAAATTACCGCCAGCACATTATATTATGAATTATACAGATACAGCAGATGAAGGCGATGATTATTTGTGCTCAATAGATTATCAAATGTATAACAATGAATACTATATTTTAGACGTTATTTTTACACAAGAGCCAATGGAAATAACAGAACCAGCGGTTGCGGAGATGCTGACAAAAGACAATGTGGGAAATGCAAATATAGAAAGTAATAATGGTGGTAGAGGATTCGCAAGAAATGTAATAACAAATTTAAGAAATTTAGGCAATAGACATACAAATGTTAGATGGTTTCATCAAGGAGAAAATAAAGTTGCAAGAATACTAAGTAATTCAACAGGAGTAATGAATAATATATATTTTCCTATAAATTGGGAAGATAGATGGTCTGAATTTGCTAAACATTTAAAACATTATGTAAGAACTGGAAAGAATGAACATGATGATGCTGAGGACTGTTTGACAGGAGTATATGAAAATCCAAAACCTAAAAATACAAATATGACAATGACTAATAAGTCTTTTATAAATATGTAACATCTACATTTTAGTAGGTGTTTTTTGATTGGAGGAAACAATGTTAAGATATAGTAAAAAAAGATTAGTAGAGGAAAGAAGTATAACAGATATATATTTTAAAGCACAAGAAGAATTAAATGTTAGAAAAGAATTATACGAAAAATTCAGAAGAAAATTAACAGATGAAGAACTTGCAAGTTTAGATGATGAAGATATTAAAGTACCACTAGAAAGATATATATCAGTTATGTCAGCTGGTTATTTTGGAGGAAAAGCACCAACATATAAAGTAAAAGCATTTAATGAAGATAAAGATAAAATAATCAAAGAACTATTTAATCACGAAACTAATGATGAACAAGAAATAAAAGAAATAGAATTACTTATAAAGCACATAACAGATTATAACAAAGATGGTTCACATTTTTTACATATGGTATTAGATTATTTAATAAAAAGAGCATGTTATGAAATATATTATAAAGATGAAACAACAGGAGAAATAACAATAGCAAGAAGTGATGCATTAGAAACAGTTGCTATATGGGATTATTCATTACCTAAAAACTTAATAGGTTTATATAGAATAATTCGTACATATATGGCAAATGGTGAATATCAACAAATGGTAGAATTAACAACAGCAGATGGAAAAAGATATTATTACGATACACCTGAAAAAAGAAAGATGTTTGGTACACCTGCATATGAACAAAAATTCAAAGACGAACCATTATTTAAAGAAAACGAAAAAGAAAAACAACCTAAAAAATGGGATGATGATATACCAGCAACGGCAATAGAAAATTGCGATGGAATGGCAATATTTGAACCTGTAATAAGTTTAATAAAAGCATATGAAAGATGTATTCAAAATTCAAGAAATGTATTTAAGTATAATGATGAAGCAATATTGAAAGTTATAGGATATCAACCAGAAAATCCAATGATTATCCAAAATGAAAAAGGCGAAGACATTATAAATCCAGCAAGACAAAAAGAAGATGAATATGTATTAACAAGCAGAGTTAGGTATCTTGACGGAAATAAAGATGTAAATAGTGATATAGCATGGGTTGAAAAAAATGTTAATGATACAGCATTGCAAAATCATAAAAAGACATTAATGGATATTATATGTTTATGCTCATTCTGCCCTAATATGACAGACCTTGGATTTACATCAGCAGATAATAATTCAGCACTTGAAAAGAAATTCTTTAGTTTACAACAATATATAGCAACATTCGAAGGAGATTTTCTTGAAGGATTAACAAGAAGATGGAGAATAATATTAGAAAAATTCAATAAAGAAAAAGGTAAAACATATGACTTTAGAGATATAGAAATAAAACTAAATAGAAATTTGCCTTCTGATAAAGCGACAGACATAACAAATGCATTGAAAGTAAGAGGCTTATTACCAGATGAAACAGTTATAAATTTATTAAATCTTGATTTAGATGCAACAAGCGAATTGGCAAAAATGGATTTACAAAACGAAGAGAACATTCAGAAAAATCTAGAGCAAATGCAAATGATGGGACAAGCAGGAGTAAATGAGCAATCAAATGACAATCCAAATGAAAGTAATAAGAATAAAGACGACAATAAAGTAACAGATTTAACAGTACAACAAAAAGCACAGAAATTAACAGCAGACAACAAGAAAGAGCAAACTAAGGCAGTTAATAAGCAAATTAATAAAGAATAGAGGTGTTTTATATGTGGGAGCAACATGATAGCTATATGAAACAATTAAAACAACTATATAATAAAACATCAAAACAAACTCAAAACAAGCTTCAAGAACTACTAGATACTTTTAGTTTTACATCAGAGAATATATACAATATAGCAGACAATAAAACTAAAAAAAGAATAAATATTTATATAGAGTCTTGGAAAGAACAAGGACTATTAAAAAATAATAATTACTTTAGTGTATTAGCAAACAATATTTATAGAAGAACACGAGTAAAGAATAGTGAAATACTAGAATTACTTATTTATAGTGCATACGTAGAAGAACAAAACAAACTTGAAGAGCAAGAAAAACAAATAATGTATGAAGATACAAATTATTACTATGAAGAAGGACAAAAAGAAGTAAATAAAAAGAAAAAGTCATCAATAATTCCGATGGCTTTATTTCTTGCATTATTAGACCAACCTAATTACAGTGGATTTAATTGGAAACAATACATTGAAGTTACAATGCAATATAATGCACAACAAATATACAAACAAGCAATTTTAAATATACAACAACAAAAAGACCTAGAAATTGATTCTAGTGAGTATCAGAATATAATAAACAAACAGAATAATCAAAGACTTAATATAAATGGCAATAAAATATCAGGCTATATGGATTTAACAATGATAGGATTAAATAACTTAGCAAAAGTTGAAGGTATAAAGTCAACAACAGAAGATAATTCAAAAGTTAGATTTATAGCAGTAGAAGATGACAAAACAACATTGATGTGTGATAGTTTAAACAATCTAGAGTTTTATATTAACAAAGAAAATGTATTTGACAGATATTATGGTGAGACACAAAAAGAGCTAACAATACAAAGAATTAGATGTAATGGATTAGTTTTAGGTTTAAATCTTCCACCTATACAGCATCATTTTCATTACTGCCGTTCAACTATTATATACAATAGTAATTATACAAGTGAAGATTTTAGAAATGGAAATGTTTTAGGAGAAGAACAATATAAATCATTAGAACAATATCTAAAAAGTATGTCTTATAAAATTAACTCAAAATTATACAATAATGAAACTTTATCAGAAGAAGATAAGGAATATATACAGAATTTAGATAATGCATTAAAAGGAATGCCAATATATAAAGGATGGGTTAAAAGATGTATATACGTAAGAGATAGTGAAGATGTATCAAAAGTATTATCAATATTTGAATAGGACATTGGAATAGTTATATATCTTCATCATTAGGTGTATATGACACAAGTTTCAAAATGATAATGAAAATAAAATCTAAAACAGGAAGAAATTTATCTACTTTAAATGATGAAGGTGGAGGAGAAATATTGTTTATGAGGAACACAGACTTTCAACTAATTGACATAAAAAATAAAAATGGTATAATATATGTTAAATTGGAGGAAGTATAGTATGGAAAATCCAGATAGAAAAATAGAATTAACTAAACAAGAAAAAAGAAGTAGTTTAAAAGCACAATTTTGGAATGATAAACAAGAAATAGATAAAAATACACCACTTATGAGAAAAATAGAAAAAATATGTAAAGGTGTATTTAAAAAATAAAAAAGATACTTGAATTATTATGTGAGTATTTTTTTATTGCAAAAATAGGGTAGCTCCCGACAAGCACAGAACTCCACTGTGCTTTTTTGCATATTTTATTGGAGAAAATAATGGGAGGTTATTTAATGAAAGAAATTTGGAAAGATATTAAAGAATATGAAGGATTATATCAAGTTAGCAATTTAGGAAAGATTAAAAGCTTAGGAAGAACAATAGAAAGAATAGGAGTAAAAGGAACTAAATTTTATAAAAATTATCCAGAAAAATTATTAAAACAAACAAAAAATAAAAAAGGCTATCTTACAGTAATACTGTCAAAAAATAATAAAAACAAAATTATTCGTGTACATAGGATAGTGGCACAAACTTTTTTAGACTTAAAAGAAAACGGAAAAGAAGTTAATCATAAAGATGGAAACAAAGAGAATAATTGTATTAGTAACTTGGAATGGATAACACATCAAGAGAATATAATACATGCTTATAAAAATAGATTAAAAAAAGGAAGTATGTTAGGCAAATTTGGAAAAGAACATAATAGTTCAATGCAAATCTTACAAATTGATAAAAATACAAATAAAATTATTAGGACATTTTATGGTTGTAATGAAGCTGAAAGAGAAACAAACATAAACAGGACAAGTATAAATAAATGCTGCAATAAAAAGCGCAAAACAGCAGGAGGGTATATTTGGAAATATAAGGAGGTGTGAATTATGTCATCAGGAGTAATGATAACAGGAATAATCTGTTTGACAATTATAGTTTTAGCATTAATAGGAAGTAATAGCAAAGACAATGAACAAAACAATAAATAAGTTATTAACATTTTATAATTATAAATCAAGAACCAAGTCGACAGGTTCTTTTTTTATGCCTTTTTACTGATTGCAGGCTATAAAGAACAACAGAATTTTTAATGTAACAATTTGGGCAAAAGAACAAATTGAGACAAGGAGAAAAAATGGAAGAAGAAAAGAAGGAAACTGGGGCAGAAATTACACCTGAAACAGAACCAGAAAGAGAAATCTCATTAGATGAATTATTAGCTAGTAATAAAAAATATCAAAGTGAGTACGACAAAAAAGTCGCACAAGCTATGAATACAAGACTAGATAATGAAAGAAAAAAATGGGAAGAAGAACAAAAAAACAAATTAGAAGAGGCTGAAAAACTTGCAAAGATGGATGCAGATGAGAAGAAAAACTATGAACTAGAACAATGGAAAACTAGGGCAGAGAAAGCAGAAAAACAAAATTCAATAAATGAATTAAAATCTGAGACTATCAAGCAAGCAACAGCAAAAGGAATACCATTAGATTTTATAACTTTTAATTTCGAATATGAGACAGCTGAAACAATAAAAAGTAAACTAGAAATACTAGAAAAAGCTGTAAAAAGCGAAAGAGAAAAAGTAATAAGCGAGTATTCCAAAGAGCCAGCACCACAAACAGGAGAAAGGGTAACTCAAAAAGATATTAGCCAAATGAGTTATACAGAATTGGCAGAATATTTAAACAAACACCCAGAAGTAAATTTATAAAAAGGAAGGTAATAAAAAATGGGAAAATTTGATTCAAAAAGCTTTAATGAAAAAGCATTTAAATACTCTGTAGATAGAGTACCAAACTTAAAAACAAATGAGTTAAAGAAATCAAGAGCTTTAACAGGAAATGAAGATATTAGAAAAGTATTTGCTGATGAAGATGGTACAGCATATGCAAGAATTGCAATGCGTGGACTATTAGAAGGTGATGCAGTAAATTATGATGGACAAACAGATATAACAGCAACATCAACCAAAACATTTGAAAGAGGGGTTGTAGTTGTTGGTAGAGCAAAAGGATTTGTAGAAAAAGACTTTTCATATGACATTACAGGTGGAAAAGACTTTATGCAAAATGTTGCTGAACAAATAGCAGATTATAAAGATGGATTAGACCAAGATACAATATTATCAGTATTAAAAGGTATATTCTCAATGACAGGAACTAAAAATTTAGAGTTTGTTAATAAACATACAACAGAAGTAAAAGGAAATGTTGGAGCAACCACATTAAATTCTGCAACAAACAAAGCATGTGGAGCCAACAAAAAGAAATTTGCATTAGTATTTATGCACTCAGATGTTGCAACAAACATTGAGAACTTAAATCTATTAGAGCACTTAAAATATACTGATAAAGACGGTATAACAAGAGAGCTGGATTTAGGTACATGGAATGGCAAGTTAGTAGTAATAGACGACGATATGCCAACAAAGGATGTTGAAGCAACATATGTGAAGACAGCTGATACATCAATCGCAGTAGGAAAAACATATTATACAAAATCGGGAACAAAATATACAGAAGTTGCTAGTCCAGCGGTAGAAAGTATAGGCAACTACTATGAAGTATCAGAAGAAGCTCATACAGAATATACAACATATGTATTAGGTATAGGTTCAATAGATTACGAAGACCTAGGGGTAAAAGTTCCATATGAAATGGATAGAGATGCAGCAAAAAACGGAGGACAAGATACTTTATACATAAGACAAAGAAAAGTATTTGCACCATATGGAATTTCATATGAAAAAACTTCACAAGCCACATCATCTCCAACTGATACAGAACTTGAAAATGGAGCTAATTGGGCATTAGTAAATTCAGGAGAAGCTGAAGAAAATTCTAGAAGTTATATAAATCACAAAGCTATTCCAATTGTAAGAATAATTTCAAGAGGATAGTAGAAAGGAAGGCAGTAGATGTTAAAACAAATAAAAGATAGATTAGGAGCAAATTATATTGAAAATACAGATAATGTAATACAAGACATCATAGATGATATGACTTCTATTGCCTGTGATGCTTCTAATCGTAATAAAGAAGATATAAAGTTATTTCCATACATAAAAAAGGCAGTTATATCTGAATATAACGCTAGAGGAGCAGAAGGGCTATTAAGTCGTAATGAAGGTTCTATTTCAAGTTCATTTAATGATATAGAGAAAAAATTGAGAATTGATGTATCAACAATAAGGAGGTTGCCTTAATGTTATTACGAGATTTAACAGAGGTATATATATCAGAGTATGAAGAAATAGAGGACCACGGCGAAACTGAAAAGAAATGGAAATACAAAGGCATAGCTTGGTTAAACACGCAACAAGACGTTAGTGAATTAGACAGAAAATCGACTGGCGAAGTCGATTATAGTACATATAAAGCTCGTACGACTAAAGATTATGATATACAAAAAGGAGACGGAATATCATTTAAAGATATCTCGGAATTAGAGGAGTTTAAGCCTCAATATAAAGTGACCGATAAAAATAAAATTGGAAGTACTTATTTGTATATATGTGAGAAGGTGCAAGAATGATAAGTTGTAAAATTAAAGTGAAACATAATTTCAAGAATATAAATGCTATAACTCAGAGATTGCCACAAATAGCCAAAGATATAACTGAAGATGTACTAAAAAACATTCGAGGTTATGCAATAAGACTAGAAAAGGGTCATAATGAAGGTGGTATATTAGTCGAAATGGTTGATATGTCAACTAAAGAAGTGAAGGGGCGTGTTTATGCGGACCCTTCAAAATTTATGTCTAATGGAGTCTCGTATCTATTTTTTGAATATTTTGGAACGGGTGCAAATGCGGAGATGGAACATGTGGGAAAATCAAGACACTTTATAGAAAGTGGCTATACTGAATGGTTCATTCCTGTTTCTAAGATGGAAAAGGCACTGGGCTATCCAATAGTAAATATTCAAGGAGTAGATTTCTATATTGCTCATGGAATGAAGGCAAATCATTTTATGGGTGATGCTGGTTTTCAAAGTAGAGATGAGAATGTAGATATTGCTAAAAAGAAAATTGAGGCAATGCTAAAGGAGGTATGCAGACAATGAAAGATTTAAGTATAAAAGAGTTTTCTGATTTAGTTTATGATAAACTAAAAGATTTATATAAAAATAAACCAATTTTAAGTAATCCTAATACAGAAAGTAAGTTTCCAATATTAGAATTGCATACACCTTTAAAATCTGTAAATAAATCAGAAAATGCATTTCCTATATTTTCTACATTTCAAATATCTATAACTTGTTGGAATGAAAAGCAACGCCAAGCTATGCAAATGACAGATGAAGTTGATACAAAACTTCAAGAATATAATTTTATAAGGACAAATACCAGTCCTGCAGTATATGACCAAATACTGCAAAAATACGGCATAACAATAACATTTGAGGTACGTTATAATTCAATAACGACCTCTTTTAATTTTATAAGATAATAGGAGGAAAACAAAATGGATCCAAAAACAAGTACATTGACAAAATTATTTCATGCTGATACATTAGCTGATTTAATTAATTCTGGGAAAAGAAAGCAGATTGCTTTTGTACAAAGTATACCAGAGTTTCTGAAGGCTCCAGAAGGAGTTACATATAGTGCTTTAGATATTCCAGATGAAAGAATGGCAGAAGGAAGACAAAAAGCAGAAAATCTAGAAATAGAAATATTATTTAAAGAGGACCAATATGATGAACTAAAAGCCTTACAAACAGCTAAAACAAACGGCTATTGGGCAATTCAATTACCAGAAAGTACAGCATCAGAAGATGGAAAACCATTAACATGGTATTTTACTGGAACATGCTTTATTGGCATGAGCGAAATTGCTATAGATGATATGTTAAAATCAAAAATAACAATCTATAGAAGTTCAGAGATTAAAGAGAGCAAAGGCTTTCCAACAGCTGAATAATTTTAACGAGGAGGCATAATGCCTTCTCTCTTTTATAAAGGAGAGAAAATAGAATGATAATAGAAACAAAAAATAAAAAAATTAATTTAGTACTAAAAACAAGAAAAATAGTAGAAATAGCTAATCTACTAAAAAACAAAAACTTTGAAGAGGCTTTTGTTAAAGCATATTCAATAGTAGACAACGAAACATTAGGTATATTAATATACAAATTAGCAGAAACAGAAGATGGATTTGCATTATTTAAAGACATAGATGAAGTTTATGACTTTATGGATGAATGTAGAATTGAAGGATTGAATTATAATGAACTATATAAGAGAATTGCAGAGGCTTTGAATGAAGAGGGTTTTTTCAAAAAGAAGATGTCAAAGAAAGATCTAGAAAGTTTGACATCAAATCCTTTATCAACAATAAATATGAACGAGATAGTTCAGAAATCAACAGAAAATGCAATGAGCAAAATAGCAGAACAACAATTTCAAGGCTACAAGGGCTAGATGATATAATAAAAGGCGTAAGGAACTCTAAAAATTTAGTTGAACTAATATATGCATTAGAGCCTCTTGCGTATTACTTTGACCTAAAACCTAGGGAATTTTGGAATGCAAGATACTCAGAAATAAACATATATTGCCAAACACATATAGTAAAAGTTGTAGATGACCTAAAACGAGAAATAAACTTGCAAGAAGCAGTAACTAATAAATTGATAAGAGCAGATAGCATGAGTAGAAACCCTAAAATAGTACCAATTAGAGATAGTTACAAAGAGTTATTTAAAGAAGAACAACAGCCACAATCTCCAGAAGATATTATAAAAAGAATGAGAAATATAATGAAAGCAGAAAAAAACATGTAAAATTATACTGTTCGACAAAATTCGACACATTACATAGAAAATTAGTGATATAATTTATTATATATGAAGTAAAAGGAGATGAACTATATGAAATGTCCAAAATGTGGCAGTGAAAATGTAACAATTAATATGCAAGAAGTTGGAAGTAAAACTCAAAAGAAAAGTAATAGCATGGGACACAAGATGGCACATAGTGCCATGAGAGGGACAGCAGGGTTGTTTACTTTGGGACTATCTAATTTATTTATTCCTAAAAAATTAGAAGGAAAAGAAAAAACAAAAACAACATTGGAAAAGATATGTTTATGCCAAAGTTGCGGTTATGATTGGATCATAAAATAAGAATAACCAAATAAGACACTTACTTAGGTAGGTGTTTTATTTTTACAAAATTTTTGAAAAATTTAAAAATACCTCTTGACTTTTGTTATAAAAGAATATACAATATTGATATCAAAAATGATATCAAATTTGAAAACAAAAGAAAGGAGGAAGAAATGTTAAAGAAAAAAGGATTTGTACAAAAAACATTTAGATTGGATTGTAATGTTAATGAAGATTTTGAAACATTATCAGAAATTTTAGAAAGAACACAAAATGATTTAGCCAATGTTGCAATAGAAGAGTTGATTAATGACAATAAATATTGGATTGCTAAAAATATACTTGTAGATTATGCATCTGATTTTTTTTATCAATATGAGGATACAATTTTTGAAGTATGTGGAATGCATGTGGAATTAAAAGAAATAAAAGAAGATATTTTTTATCTAAAAATAGTGCAAAAAGATGCAAATGGAGTCATAATACAACAAATCGAAAAGGAATACAATGCTATAGAAGATAAAGAATATGATAAGAAAATAATAAAAGAATTGAGATATTTTGGTTCATTAATTGATTATAATGCCAAAGAAGTGCAAGAATATTTAAGAGAAAAATTAAATTACAAATAGAAAGAAGCCCATTGACTATATCTTGGCGGATATATGGACTTCTTACCAAGTAGAAATAACTCTACCTAGAGATAATTATAACATAGGTAGGAGTCTATTTCAAGTATGAAATTTGAAGGAGGCTCTTTTATTATGGAAATAAAAGAAAAAATAAAAAATTATTACACTGGAATGGGTGTTAAAGTAGATAACGATTATATAGAAGGCATATTAAAAGATAGTGAAAGAACTAGTAAAATTATAAGGCTTTATAAACAAGAAGAAGTAAATGCAATGAATTATATTTTAGGAAAACCTCAAAGTAACAACTATTTTACACAATTTGAACTTGAAGCGATGAGTGAAATTAACTTACTTAATCGAAAAGTTGTAGAAATCTGTAAGAGTATATATGCAAAAGAAATTTTGGGAGGTGTAAGATAATGAGTGATTTAATGATATTCAAAAACGAAGAATTTGGAGAAATTAGAAGTTTAGAGATAGATAATGAACCATATTTCATAGGAAATGAAATAGCAATGATATTAGGATACAAAAACACAAGAGATGCAATATCAAAACATGTAGATGAAGAAGACAAATTATCTGATGTCGCATTTCGCGACGGTAGCCAAAATAGAAAAATGACAGTAATAAATGAAAGTGGATTATATAGCTTAATAATGTCAAGCAAACTGCCAAATGCAAAAAAATTCAAAAGATGGGTAACAAGTGAGGTATTACCAAGTATAAGAAAAACAGGAGGATACATAGCTGGAGAAGAAAAGATGACAGAAGATGAATTAATCTTAAAGGCTATGAATGTACTAAATGCAAAAGTAGAAAATCTAAGAAGTGAAAATAAAAATTTACTTGCAGAGAACAATAAAAAAGACCAACTAATAGGAGAATTAAAGCCTAAGGCTGATTATACAGATAGAATATTAAAATGTGATGATTTAACAAAAGTAAATGTAATAGCTTGTGATTATGGATTTACAGCAACTGAATTTAATAAGATGTTAAATAAATTTAGTATTCAATATAAAGAAGGAGCAAGTTGGTTATTATATAAGAAATATAGAGGAAAAGGTTATACACAAACAAAGACATTTGAGTTTACACATTCAAATGGAACACAAGGAAGCAGAACAAGTATGATGTGGACTCAAAAGGGTAGATTATTCTTATATGAGTTCTTAAAAGGAAAAGGTATACTTCCAAGAATGGAAGAAGAACAATTATCAATAGATTAAAACTAAAGCACCAATTACTGGTGCTTTTTATAATGAAAGATATCAGAGAGGGGGAATGGCTTATCACTGTAGAAGAGATAGAAATCATAGTAACTGCAAAAGTAGAAGAAGCTTTAAAAGAGTTTCAAAAGATACTACCTGAAATGACTAAGATTATAAAGCAAGCACAAGAGCAATTAGCAAATGTAGATATGTCAAAGTTACAAAAGGCAGTAAAACAACAAATGCCATTATTTAAGAAGCAAATCCAAAACTTAAAGAAGAGCATTGAGAATAATGACATATATATAAAAATTAATAATAAAGATGCAGAGAAACAAATAAGTCAGACACAAAAACAAATAGATAGTCTAAATGAAAAAATAAATGCTCGACAAATGAAATTAAACGTAATAAATCCACAAATTGATAAAATAGTTGACGATACAAGAAAAAATGTAACACCAGAAGGAATAAATCCAAATGATAAAGCAATGGACACAACTGTAAATAATGCTTTAAATGGTAATAAAGATTTTACGTCATTAAATAGTCAGGCACAAAAATTATATACAGAAATCGAAATGTATAATAAGCAACTTGACGTTGCAAAATCTAAAATGGCTGAATTAAAACAACAAACATCACAAACAGCAACTACTCAAAATAAATTGGGTAGTTTTTTTAGTGCATTTAAGCAAAAGATAGAACAGGTAAAACCTAGCATATTAGGAGTAAAAAACAATTTTAGCAAAATGCCTAATATTGGTCAAAATTTATCAAAAGCAACTCAAAGTATTACAAATAATATAAAAGGAATGGGGACAGGCTTTAAGAATGGACTTGGACAAGTTCTAAAATATGCAGGAGCATTATTTAGTTTAAGAAGCATTTATTCTGCATTGAGCAGTAGTGCAAATGCGTGGTTATCAAGTCAAAATGCACAAGCAAAACAATTAAGTGCAAATATAGATTATATGAAGTATGCAATGGGTTCAGCTCTATCACCAGTAATTCAATTTGTGACAAATTGTGTATATCAATTATTAAAGGCAGTTCAATCTGTAGTTTATGCTTTATTTAAAGTAAAAATATTTGCCAATGCAAGTGCGTCAGCATTTAAAAATGCTCAAAAACAGGCTAAGAACACAAGTAAAAGCTTATCAAGTGTACATAGCGAAATTAATAATGTTGGAGACCATAACAGTGATGCAAGCCCTAATGTAGGAGATTTGTCAAGCATAGATAATCAGATGTCTCCATTATCACAAAAATTATATGATTTTTTTAAACCACTTGTAGATAGCTGGAACAAATATGGAGCAACTTTAATAGAACAAATAAAGACTACAGCTGGACAGATTGCAAGTTTAATTTCATCAGTATGGGAAAGTGTTGAAAAGTTAATTACAAATGGGACTGTATATACATCATTAGAATTAATTTTAGCAATTATAGGAAACATAGCAGAAGCTTTTTCAAATGCATGGAAATATGAGGGCAATGGAGATACAATTATTCAAACAATGGCAGATATGTTAAATAGTATCCTTAATACAATAAGGAAAATAACGGCAAGTGAAGGTTTTCAAAAGTTTTTAAATGGGGTATCTAATGCTTTTTCTGGAATACTTACTTTTACAAAGCCAGTATTAGATGACTTTTTGAGTCTAATTAAGCCATTAAGTGAAATAGCTCTTTCAATAGCAGGAGATATTTTAAATTCAATAGGAAATGCTTTAAAATGGATTGGAGATAATGAAATTGCAGTAACAATTCTTGAATCTTTGGCTATAGCAATCGGTTTAGTTGTTGCAGGAATAAAATTATATAATTTTGTGCAGTCGGGAGCTTTAGTAGCAACTTTAAAACATACTGCAGCATTAATTGCACAAGGAGTAGCATGGGTAGCAGCTAATTGGCCTATATTATTAATTGTAGCAGCTATTACCGCCGTAATTGCTATTATAATTTTATGTGTTAAACATTGGGATGAAATAAAAGAGACGGTAACTAATGTTTGTAATAAAATGAAAGAAACAGTATCTAATTGGGTAAATAATGTTGGACAGTTCTTTTCAGATTTAAAAATTAACATTGTTAATAAGGTTACTGAAATAAGAGACGGTATAAAAAATAAATTCCAAGAGGCATATAACGGAATAAGGAATATTTTTAGTAATATAGAAAATTTCTTTAATGGTATTTGGAAGAACATAAAAAATACGTTCACTAATTTAGGAACAAGTATAGGAAATGCTATTTCAGGAGCAGTTAAAACTGGTATTAATGGTGTTATTTCATTAATAGAGAAGACAATAAATACTGCAATAAGGTTAATTAATGGAGGAATAAAATTAATTAATTTAATACCAGGAGTTTCAGTTGGAACAATAAACACTTTGAATTTACCTCGTTTAGCAAAAGGAAATGTCGCTTATGATGAAACTTTAGCCATATTTGGAGAGTACTCAGGTGCAAGCAACAATCCGGAAATAACAACGCCACAAAACATTATGCGTGATACATTTGAGGATGTATTATCTAATTATGGAGGAAATAATCAACCAATTAGTTTAAATTTAACAGTTAATGTAAGCAATAAAAAACTGGGACAAATATTATTAGACGACTTAAGAGACAAAACAAGAAGAACTGGAAAAGATATAGAAGCTTTAGTAGGAGGATAAAGTTATGTTATGGAAATTAAATGGTAAAATAATGAAAACACCAAGTACATATAAAGATAATATAGAAGATACAGACAATGATAGTTATACATCAAAAGTAACAGGTACATTAATAGACAACCCAATTGCAGTAGGAATGTTAAAACTTGAGATGTCTTGGGACTATTTAAGTGAAGAAGAAGCAGAAGAACTATTACAAGCAACATATCAAAACCCAATGGTAGTTACAGTAAAATGCCCGTCGGTTAAAGGCGGTATGTTAGAAAATGCTAAATTCAGAGTAAGCAAAAGAACAAGTGAAATGCATAAGACAGGATTAGATGAAGACACTTCCAAATCAAAATGGAAAGTGTCTTTTAATTTAATGCAAAAGGAATTAACGGCACAGCAAAAAGCAACAGTAAATAAAGCAAAGGGGTTGAGCTAATGTACGAAACAAGTGAAAAATGGAAACAAAATATATATGAAAACCCAGTTTGTGCAATGAATATTTACATAGACGATGTATTAGTAAATCCAGACTATATTTTAGACTTTAAAAAGGGCGGAAATGCATTTGAAGAAGAGTTCTGCTTAGGTGGTACACCAAGCCAATACGTTGAAATGAAGCTATATAAAGATAAAATGCCAGAATCTCTCAAAAAAATAAGAGTGGAATATGGAATTTTAATTAATCATGCATTAACAGTAGCGGAAGTAAATGCAATGTTGGTAGGAACATTAAATGGAATACCAGTCAAAAGCTTAAGTAGTAATGATAGTAGTTTCGAAATGATACCAATTGGAATTTATAATGTAGATGATTACACAGACAATGATGATAATACAATAACAATAAAAGCACTTGATAATATGATTAAATTTGAATTTAATTATGATGGTAGTGAATTAATATCAAAAGGTGAAGCAACATTATTAGAAGTTGCACAAGATATCTGTAAAAAAGCAGGAGTAGAATTAAATTCTACTTCTTTTTTAAACTCAGATAAGAAAGTAGCTGTTTATGATAATACTGTAACCGCAAGGAAATATATAAGTTATATTGCAGAAAGTGCTGGTGGATTTGCTTGTATTGATAGAAAAGGAAAGTTATGCTTTAGAAAATTCTATCAAGATGAAACAGAAATTCCTCTTGAAATATTTGGAGAATATAAATGGGGTGAAGAATTTAAAATTTCAAAAGTATCTTATGAAGATGGAATAAGAAGTTTTAAATTTGGAGATGACACAAGAAATAATCTTTGGATAAATCAAGAAAATATGTACATTGTTGATGAAGACCAAGTTCAAAAAATCTACAACGAAATAAAGGATTTGACATCAAATACTTTCGAGGGTAAGACTGTAATAGATCCAGCAATAGATCTAGGAGACAAGATAGTTATAGACGGGAAAAATGTTATTTATCAAGGCGAAATGTCATTAGAAGGAAGCTTTATTGCACAAATATCTAGTAAAATTCAAATAAAGCAAAAAGAAGAAACAACAGTAAAAAAAGAAAGCCAAAAAGTTGTAAATAGGAAAGTTCAAAGTAGAATAGATCAAGCAGAAGGAAAAATCGAACAATTAGTTGAAGAAACATCAGAACAAAGTCAAAAACTAACAAAAGTAGAACAAACAGTTGATAGCATATCTCAAAAGGTATCAGATATTGAAGACTTAACTCGAACAGCAGAAGGAATAAAGACTGTAACATTAGAGAATTGTATAGAGGCTAACCTGCTAGAATTACACATATATGGAAACAATACAGTATTTAATTATTTATTGCTAGATGATAAATTAACATTAGATGACGACTTGTATTTAGAAGGAGATGACCTCATAAGTGTAACTGATAAAGATAACAATATAAAGACATATTCATTAGGAATAACAGAGGCATTAAGACAAAATAGCGAAGTATGTGATGAGTTTGTTTTAGAAAATGGACAAGCTAAGGTTATTAGAAGAGTAAATAAGAGTGGGTCAACGAAAGCAAAGGAAAGCGTAGAAAACTTAGGAAAGCTTGAAATACCTCTAAAAGAAGGAACTAATACAATTACAATAAACAATTATACAGCAAGAATAAAAGCTAAATACGTGATAAAGAGTACATATTCAGATACTTTTGCTACAAAAGTAGAAATGAATAGCGAGATTAAACAAACTAAGGAATCAGTAGATTTATCAGTAAATAAAAAGCTAGAAGATTACAGCACAACAACAGAAATGAATAGCGCTATAAGTTTAAAAGCTGGCGAGATTACGAGTTCAGTAAGTAAAACTTATGAAACAAAAGAAAGTGCAACAAAACAATATTCTAATATCAAACAAACAACGGATAATATAACTTCTGTGGTTGGAAAGAAGGTTGGAAACGATGAAATTATTTCAAAAATTAATCAAAGTGCTGAGTCGGTATCAATAGATGCCAAGAAAATCAATATCAACGGAACTGTTTCAGCAAACGGGAATTTCTTAGTTGATACTGATGGAAATATGAAAGCTAAAAATGGAACATTTTCAGGGAATATAGATGTTGGAGAAAATAATTATCTGAGGTCAAAAGACAGTAAAGGGAATATATTAATGCAAATTGATAAAAACGGGACAGATTATTATTTTAATAATGTGCATGTTGGAAAAATAGGAACTGATGGTATTGAGACAGATTCATCTAAAAGAGGATTGCTAATTGCAATAGATAAAGATGCATACTTCTTAGGGTTAGGAAAGAATGATGATGATGGGGTAACTCAACCAATTTATACTTGGTACAATGTATCAACTGGCGACAATGGAACTTATGCAGCAAATACACAGGGAAGAGTTCAAATCGGCAATGCAAATTGGGGATTTCTTGTTTCAATCTTTAAGAAATTGCTTGTTCATGGAAATGTATATGCTGAATCTTTTGTTAATACATCACTAGAAAGTCAAAAGAAAAACTTTGAAAAATTAACATTAGAAGAAGCAATAGATATTTTAAATAATACAGATATATACAAGTATAATTTAAAGAGTCAAGATGATATCAAGAAAAAGCACATTGGATTTGTAATTGGTGATAATTTTAATTATTCAAGTAAGATAACAAGTGAAGACAATGATGGAGTTGATAACTATTCAATGACATCGGTGTTATATCCAATTGTAAAAGAACAACAAGCACAGATAGAAGAATTAAAGAAAGAAATAGAAACGCTGAAAGGAGAAAAAAATGATTGAAATTGACTTTCAAAATGGTAAAACGAAATTAAATAAAGAAATGTTTGATACTTTTCAAAATAATATAAAAATGGCTATAAATGATGCTATTCTAGAAGCTAAAAGAGCAGAAAATCCGGTTGGACATATAAGAATGGAAACAACAAATATTAATCCAGCCACATATTTAGGATTTGGAACATGGGTGTTATGGGGAAGTGGAAGAGTACCTGTTGGAGTCGATGCATCAGACAACGACTTTAAAACAGTCGAAAAGGCTGGAGGTTCAAAAACTGCAAATATCTCACATACTCACACAATAGCAAGTCATAATCACGGGGGAAACACTGGAAGTACAGTACTAACAGTAAATCAAATACCCGCACATACACATGATATTTGGCAGACTAGCGGAGGTTCTGCACAATCAGTGGAGGCTAATGCGTTGTCTGTAGCTACTGCTTGGAGTAAAACTTTAAGAAACGTGGAAAATTTTGCAAAGAGTAAAGGTGGAGGTGCAGGACACACTCATACAATTTCTGCATCAGGACAACAAACAACAAAGTCTGCAGGTTCTACATCACTGTCGTTATTGCAACCATACATAACTTGCTATATGTGGAAAAGAACAGCATAGGAGGTTTAAAATGAGCGAAACAACTAATTTAAAATTATTTAAGCAGGACAATCCAACGACAAATACAAATAATTTTGATATTGAAAAAACATTAAATGAAAACTGGGACAAGCTAGATGAAAATGCTGGAAGTGTAAACAAAAAAATAAACAATTTAGAAGAAGCCAATTCAGAAATAAAAACAGATGTAGATGCATTAAAAGCAGACAATGAAAATAATAAAACAGATATAACAAAATTAAAAGAAACAACAAGTCAAAATAATGAAACTATAACAGCAATACAAAAAGAACAAACAACACAGAGGGAAAATATAGAGAAAAATGCAGAGGGTATAGCAACAATAAACGAAAAAATTGGTGATATAGATACTGTACTAGACTTTATAAATGGGGAGGTAATCTAATGGGAACAACAGCAGAAAAGTTAAGTTATCTGAATGAAACAAAAACGAAAATAAAGAACGCATTAGAGACACCTTACAACGTATTTAGAGACTATCCAGCAATGATAAAAAAGTATATAGATAATCAACCAACTAAAATTGCAACAAATGGAATATGCGATAATGCAGTAGAGCTGCCAATTGTAAGCTTGAAATCAAAGGGAAATAATTATCAAGAGACAACACAAGGAAAGAATTTATTTGATAATACATTAAAAGATTATGCGTATTATGGAAATTTGGCTAAAACTATTTCTACAGGTGTAAGATTATCTGTTTCCTCCCCTATAACAACTTCTGATATAATCTTTACCGTATATTCAATAATGGATTTATCAAATTTCGTGGGAAAAACAGTCCGCATGAAGGCAACATATAAATCTAATTCAGCATTAATTGGTGAGTATAAAATAGGATTGTGTGACGACAAAGCAGGAAATAGAAAAACTAAAGTAAGCTCTTCTTCTACTGGACAAGAAATCTCATTTGTTGTACCAGAATTAATTGGGAAACAAAAATATTTGGCAATATGGTTTTATGCTAATGCTGGAGGAACGGGAGCTACTGGTGATTATGTGGATTATACAAATGTAATAATAACAATAGATAATGAAGATATGACTTACGAACCATACACAGGTGGTACCCCATCGCCAAACCCAGAATATCTACAAGAGATTGAAACTATAAATAGTATTGGGTTTGAACAGAGTGGAAAAAATAAGTTTGATAATTTTAAAGCGTATTCTTATTCAAATTCAAATCTAAATACTACAAGTTTAAGCAATGGAATCAAAATAGAAAAAAAGAGTGGATTTGGATTATGGGTATTTGATAATTTAGAAAATTTAGATGAAAAAATAGTAAGAGCAAAATCTAAATTTAATGATGGTGGTAGTATTGCTATTGGTTTAGCTTCTTTAAATGGAACCTCACGAACTATAATGAAAGAAAACACTAAATCAGATACAGTTAGTTCGTTTGTTATACCAAAAATCACAGATGATAAGAAATATTTGGCTGTTTGGTTGTATGGTTCAGATAATTCAGAAATTTCTTATGAAGATTTAATAGTAACAATAGACAATGAAGACATGACTTACGAACCATACCACGAACCAAAGGTGATTTCAATCAACTTAAATGGCAATACATTAGCCAAAGTAGGAGACATAAAAGACATATTAAAAGTAAATAGAAATGGCGAAGTTGAGATTGAAAAAAAGGTTGGGAAAATAAACTTAAAGGATATTATTGTTTGGTATCAAGACAAAGAATTAAGTAATTCTAATCGTTTTTATACAAATGAGATAATATATGCGAATAGTAATTTAACCTTATCTAATTA
>ENA-OVGB01001240-OVGB01001240.1-human-gut-metagenome-genome-assembly--contig:-NODE-1240-length-23452-cov-3.729495_pt1 | contig 23452 bp, 21 predicted proteins | sample MGYA00237767_ERZ505413 | MGnify/ENA primary metagenome ERZ505413 (study PRJEB26158, sample SAMN06016410) | human gut metagenome | biome: human gut; feature: ankylosing spondylitis patient; material...
CTTTAGGCAATTTTTTGATGAAAAGCACTCTTTTGTTATCCCTTCAATATTTCATAACTATTAGTGCCTAACCTAGATATTGACGCCCAAGCGATCTCGAAAAAATATATAATTTCAACAGATTATGCTCGCTGCGGGAATAGCCTCTTAATAGGGATCTCACCTTTACGCTGCACAGACCGAGCGAGCGTCGACTCGCTAAGTCTCAAAAACCCATAAATTTACCACTGCTCCGCAAAAATCCGCCGTGCTACTGAGGTTATGTACGCACTTTTGTGTGCGGAACCACTATCCGGAGGATTCATCATGCGGGAACTTACCAAGCAACAACAACGAATTTTGGAAATTTTGGCACAAGGACTCCCCATCAAAAGCTATCGCACAAAAACTTTCAATCGAAGTAACCACTGTTTACTGGCATTTAGCGATCATTCGAAAAATCTTCGGCGTACATAGCAATATTGCGTTATTGTACATACTCAATAATAATTTAGATATGAATACGACTACTATCCAATTAACTCCTCGTGGAAAAGAAGTCTTTGAACTCGCCATGCACGGTCTGACAACTGAGGAGATCAGTGAACGTCTTGGAATTAGCTACAGTGGAGTTCTTCGCCATAAGGAAAAAATGCTATTAGTGAACAAATGTTCATCTATGATGGAATTAATTGCAAAATATCGTGGAAAGTATACAGACAAGACATTGTGAGGATACACATATGGAAATTGAAAGCCGTACCATCATACTCTCCACGCCTGAAGAACTACTTCCGCTCATCACTGAAGCCGTTCGTTCTGCAAAAATTGAAAGTAGCGAGACTTCCAGTGATATTCCCACACAGAACAAAAAGCTTCTCGCCCCAAAAGACGTGGAAAAAGAGTTCGGCATTCATCAGAAAACTCTCGCCTACTGGCGTCTGGAAGGCATTGGCCCGGCATATACGAGCTTTGGCAGGCGCGTCTTCTATGAACGCGCCGTGCTGGAAGAGTATATTGCATCAGGGCGTATCCAAACTTCGGAATCAAGATGATGGATTTTTCAGGCCGCCAATATATCCCCTATAATCGAGAGCTTTTCGCTTTCCTGTCCGGGGAACAAATGAGCATACCGCATGGTCATGGTGATATTCTTGTGACGCATGAGCTTTTGCAGCTCCATGAGCGTGACCTTGCCGGACTGCGCCAACCAGGAGGCGAAGGTATGCCTCATGGTGTGCAGGGTGACGGCGTACAGGCTGTCGCCGTCTTTTGGTGCAAGGCCGAGCTTTCTGACGGCGGTCTGAAAGCAGGCGGGCGTTTTCTCGAACGCCACCTTTTTGCGGGGCTGCTGGAAGATGGGTTCCGCAGGCTTCCTCCTGTACGCCTGAAGCATCTGAATCATATCTTCGGGCACACGGACGAAGACACGTTTTCCCCCTTTCTGAATGATATAGAGGCCGCAGGCGTTGGCATCCACGTCCTGCCCGCGCAGCTTGAAAATCTCCGTGGGCCGGAGGCCGGTTCGCAACGAGAGCAAAGCCATGTCGTGCAACTGCAGATGACGCTTTTCAAGATCGTCCAGAAGGGCTTTGGCTTCCTCTCTGGTCAGGAAGCGCAGTCTTTCATTGTTGGCTTTGACCATCTTCCATGTGCCGCCCTTAGTGGACAGCGGATTGACGCCGCTCCATACGCCGGTGGCGATGGCACGGTTTATGGCGGAGCGCATGAACGAGAAGATATTGTTCACGGTCTGCCCAGCCAGTGTTTTCCGCTTCCCTGTTTCAGATTTGGAATTTCCTGTGGCCTTTTTGCGCTTTGTATTCCCGGTAGGCGTTTTCAGGAGCTGCGCCTTGAGATTGGAAAGCAGATTCGGGGTCAGTTCAACGACAGGGAGGGCATGAATTTTGGCCTTGAGATGGGCGCTGTATTGGCTGTAATGCTGGTCAACATACTTTCCTTCGCTTCTGCCCCAGGCAAGGTAGGCATCGACGATCTCCCCGATGGTGATTTTATCCCGTTCAATGGGATTGACGCCGGTGGCCTCAAACTCGGCAAGGAATTTTGCCCGCTCTTTTCTGGCTGTGGACGGGCGTATGCCTTTACTGTGTCTGCCGACGGTTTTCCAGTGACCCTTGCCTTCGTGGTCAGCGTACCAGAAGACATAGATGAGATCGGGCTTGCCTGTGCGCGGATCACGCTTGGCCGACTCGCGGCAGAAAACGCCCTCGAACTTGGTTTTTATATATTTTCGGCTAGTTGTGCTTTGCATGAAAGCAGTATAGCCAGTGAAATCTATTTCTGCAAGATGCTTATCCATAACTTATCCAAAATGGATTTTCGGGATAAAAATCTTGAAGATAATTACTTGAATTTACTGATTATTTATCTCTTACTACTAGCAATATATGACCGAGAGAGAGAGAGAAGGACGATGCGGAGCGGGAACAGGCATGAGAATCGGTCCGAAAACGTCTCGACTCCGGCATCTTATGCAGAAAGAACGCGCCGTATGACCGTTTTTTTTCTGCAAGGCGGCAGACAGCAGTGGAATATTTTTCAAAAATGGACTGACTTCGGGACATTTTTCGGCACATTGTGAAGACATGCCGGGCAAAAATTATGGTTGAGCATAGCGGCCGCGTCATGTACGCTGCATGAGAACGTCATGAAAGTGTCTGTTTTCATATGATTTGGAGCGGAAACGCTTTTTTGCTCATCAGGAGAAATGCATGAAAACTCTGCAATGCGATGTCGTGGTCGCAGGCGGCGGCCCTGCCGGAACGTTTGCGGCCGTCAAGGCGGCGGAAAACGGAGCCGACGTCATTCTTCTCGACAAGGGTTATGTCGGCAAGAGCGGCTGCGGCACCTTCGGCGCCGGTTCGTTCAAGGCCTACCTCAAGGAAGAGGACTCTTTTGACCTGTGGTACGGCAAGGCCGTGGAAGAAGGCTTCTTCATCAACGATCAGGACTGGCTCAAAAAGCACTTCGACACCATAGGCGACAGGGTGAAGGAGCTCGAATCCTGGGGCGTGGTGTTCGAGAAGAACGAAGACGGCACCTACAACCGCATCGAGGGGCAGGGTTCTTCGGACAAGCGTCCCATTAAAACGCTCATGTTCCACGGGCCGCAGTTCATGGAAGTCATGCGCAAGGTCTGCAAGCAGAAGGGCGTGCACATCGTGGACCGCGTCATGGTGGACGCGCTGCTCCATGAAAAGGGCAATCCCAAGGTCATACGCGGCGTGGTCGGATTCCACGGCGTGACGGGCGAGATGTACGTGGTCAAGGCCAAGGCCGTGGTGCTCACCACCGGCGCGCAGGCCTACAAGTCGCATTACGCCGACCTTCACATGGAAACGGGCGACGCCCATATCATGGGCCTTGAAGCGGGCGCGGCGCTGGCCAACTACGAATTCAACTGCCATCAGCTCACGCACGGCAATTTCGCCACGCACGGCATGAATGTGTCGCAGGGGCTCGGCGCCAAGTTCGTGAATGCCCTCGGCGAGGATTTTACCGCCAAATACGATCCGGAATACGCCTCCCACGGCAACCTCTGGCGCATCTCCGCATCCATGGCTCTCGAAGTGCACTTCGGCCGCGGGCCTTTGTATTTCGACTACTCTTCCTACACGCCCAAGGACTGGGAACTCTTCGAGCGCACCCTGCCGCTCATGTATCGTTCCTATGAGCAGGCGGGCTACGTGGACAAGAACCGCAAGGTCATCAAGGGCAAGCTCAGCTGGGTGTCCGCGCTCATAGGCAACGTGGGCTTCGGCGGCGGTCTGTACATCGATCTTGACGGCCGCACCACTCTGGAAGGTCTGTACGCCGCAGGCGACGCCTCCTACGGTCCGACCTCCGGTGTGGAAGGCTTCTGCGCCTACGCCATGCCCGCCGCCTCCACCACCGGCGCCGCCGTGGGCGAGGCAAGCGCAAAATATGCCCGCACCGTGGGCGACGTGGAACTCGACGAGCAGGAGATAGACGAGGTGGTGAAGAAGCTCTCCGAGCCTCTCAATCACCCCCAGGGTGTGGATCCCATGCATGTGGTCATCGCCGTGCAGGAAGCGCTGTTCCCCTACGACGTGTACATTCTTCGCACCGAAGAAAAGATGCTCGCGGCGCTCAAGCGCATTCAGGAGATCAAGAAGTACGACGTGCCGCGCCTTCGCGCGCTCGACGCGCACGGCCTGCGCTTTGCGCTCGAGGCCAGGAACATGGTCCTGAGCGCGGAAGTCATGCTTACCGCCGCCCTGTACCGCAAGGAAAGCCGCGGCTCCCATCTGCGCCTCGACTACCCTGAAATCGACAACGAAAACTGGCTGAAGTGGATCCTCGTGGAGCAGAAGGACGGCGATCTTTCGCTCCGCACGAAGGATATTCCCATCGACCGCTATCCGCTCCGTCCCGAGCACAAGCGCGAACTGCACGCCTCCATTGCCGCAGCCAGAAAACTTGGGGAGAAGATATAATGGGCATCCGTCACATAGATTACGACAAGTGCATCCGCTGCGGCCGCTGCATCACCTACTGCCCGCAGGACGTGCTGCGTCCCGACGAGGAGAAGCGGCCCGCCATCACCTACCTTCAGGACTGCCAGTCCTGCTTTCTGTGCGAGAAGTACTGCCCGGCCGGAGCCATAGCCGTTTCCGCAGACAGAGAGCGGCGGCCCATTCTGCCGTGGAAGATCTGACGCGGTCGGGCCGCTTTCAAGAAGGCGGCCCGACTCGTCCCGTGCGCCGGAAATCGAGGGGATAATACTATGATAGCCAATATGCCCACCTCAACGTTTCTTCTTTATATCGGGGTCTTTGTAGTCCAGTTCGTGTTCGTCATCGGCTACGGCATCTGGTGGTGCCTCCAGGGCAGGGATCCTTCGCGTAAAGACAAGAGGAACTGACGGAGAACTCTGCCATGATGATAGCCATTCTTGTCATTTATTTCGGCCTTATGCTGTTCATCGGCTACCTTGCTTCACGCCGTGTGCGGGATTCCAGAGACTACTTCCTCGGGGGCAAGGGCTTCGGTCCGTGGTTCACGGCCTTCAAGTTCGCCGCCACGTGGGAGAGCGGCGTCAAGCTGGTAGGCAGCCCGGGCATGGCCTGGAACGCGGGCTGGTCCTCGCTCGCCATGGGCATAGGCACGCCGCTCTGCTATTTCTTCTCCTTCCGCGTGTTCGGCCAGCGCCTCAAGCTCGCCTTCGACCACTTCAATGTGCTCACCCTTCCGCAGATGCTCGAAAAGCGCTACAACAGCCGCGCCGTCCGCGTCATTGCGGCCGTAGCCATTCTTATCGGACTCGGAGGCTCCCTGGTAGCCCAGTTCAAGGCCACGGGCGAAATCTTCTCCGCCATCCTCGGTATCGACTATATTTCCGGCCTTATCACAGGTTCCGTCATCGTAGGCATCTACTGCATCATGGGCGGCTACCTCGCCTCCGTATGGACCGACTTCATTCAGGGCATCATCATGGTGCTCGGCTCCATAGCCATCTTCACGGCCACGGCTCAGGTGGCCTTCGGCGGTCTCTCCTGGGATCTTCTTCCCCAGCTCAATGCCGCGCTGGCTTCCATTGATCCGAATCTGCTCGACGTCACGGGCGGCGGAAAAATGAGCTGGTCCAACCTGTTCATCATTCTCGCCATCACCATGCTGGTCGGCATAGCCATGCCCCAGCAGAGCGTGGCCATATTCTCCATGCGCGACGTGCGCACCGCCCGCGTGGCCATGGTCGTGTGCGTGGTGTTCTCCGCCATTCTCGCCTGGACCCTGGCCCTCACCGGCATGATGAGCCACGTGATCCTCTCCCCTTCGGAAGTACGCAATCCCGACCTCGTCATTCCGCTGCTCATTCCCAAGGTGCTCTCGCCTCTCATGGGCGGCATATACCTTGCCGCCGTTCTTGCGGCCATCATGTCCACGGTCAGCGGTTCCATCGTCGTTGCAGCCTCTTCTCTTACGGAAGACATCTTCAAGCTGGTCATTCCCCATACCCACGCCAGGCATCCCATGCTCTGCAACCGTCTGGGGGCGACCATATTCGTTCTGCTTCCCCTTCTGTTCGCCATCAAGCCGCCCACCATCATCTTCTGGATCGGCGTGTTTGCCTTCGGATTTCTGGTGTTCACCTTCCTCATGCCCATGCTCGGCGTCATTCTGCTGCCCCGAGCCTCCAAGGAAGCCGTCATCATACAGATGATCTGCACCATGATCATCATTCCCGTGTGGACCATATGGCTTCAGGGCCCCACCGGCATTCCGGCGCTGCTCATCGGTCTTATCGGTGCGCCGCTCATCTTCCTTGCCGTGAACGCCTTCTACAGGAAGGATGAACTTCCGCCGGAAATCAATGCACTCTGGAACAAGTTCAGCCAGCTCTGAGAACCTTCAGCAACCTTTCGGGAGTCCGTTCATGAAAAGCCTTTCCGCACGCAGCATGATTCTTCGTTCCACCGGCGTGACGTGGAACGAGGAAAGCCTGACCCGGCGATACGGCTTTCTGCGCAGGATTCGAAACGACGTCAGCCTCGAACTCATCTTCTACCCCTACTGGCTGATCGAACTCCACGGCAGGGCAGTCTGGCGTCTCTTCGGTGCGCGCCCTCTGGCCATGCTCGTCGCAGCAGAAGCCCGTTCCGGCCGCTGCCTTCGGATAAGCGCGCCGCCTGTGCTTTTCATGGAACGCCTCCGCCCTGCGGCAACGGCTCTCTTGGGACAGTCCCCATTCTTCCCCGCAGGGCTGGAAGGACAACATGCCCTGAACCATGTGAACGCGCATGTGGTCCGTCCGCTGTGCGACAGAAAAACAGTTCAGAACAGCGCCGAAACCTTTGCCCTCGCGGCATGGCGCAGACGCTGCAATCTGCCGCTCGGACCACGTGCCGACATCTCCTGCACGGACTCGACAGCCGTTCTTCTCCACAAGCCGTTCTGGATCATGACGGCACGACCGGCCGCTGAAGACGGCAGAAACAAACTTTTCGTCTTCGACGCAAGCACAGGACTCGGAGGCGTTTCCGAGTACTGGAACGTCGTGGAATACGTCATGAGTCTCGAGTCGAATGCTCAGGCCGAAGACTCGAAAACTCATGACCGGCAACTCGACCTTTCAGCGTAAAACAGGCCCGCGGGCTTCGCCCCGTCCCTTCCCCATAAAAATAGAGGTATTTCTTATGCAGCGTGCACTGCCTGAACCTTTCCGCTTCAAAGCCATCGAACGCATCCATCTCCCCGGCAGGGAAGAACGCGAGCAGGCGCTCAAGGAAGCCCATTACAACATGTTCGCCCTCAAGGCCAAAGACGTGTACATCGACCTGCTCACCGACTCCGGCACCGGCGCCATGAGCAAGGAACAGTGGGCGGCCCTCATGCTCGGCGACGAATCCTACGCGGGCGCGGACAGCTTCTATCGTCTCAAGGCGGCCGTGAAGGAAATCATGGGTTTTGACTATGTCATTCCCTCCCATCAGGGACGTGCGGCCGAAAACATCCTCATCGGTTCTCTGGTGAAGCCCGGCGACTACATCCCCATCAACATGCCCTTCGACACCACCCGTGCCCATATGTTCAACGCGCAGGCCAAGCCCGTAAACTGCGTTGTTGATTCCGCCTTCCAGCCCGAAGTCGAGCTGCCTTTCAAGGGCAACGTCGATCTCGGCAAGCTTGAAGAAGCCCTCAAGGCACACGGAGACAAGATTCCCTTCATCATGGTCACCGTCACCAACAACTCCGGCGGTGGTCAGCCCGTGAGCCTGCAGAACCTGCGCGACGTAAGCGCCATGGCCAAAAAATACGGCAAGAAGCTGTTCCTCGACGCCGCACGCATGGCCGAAAACGCCTTCTTCATCAAGGAACGCGAGCCTGAATGCGCCGGCATGAGCATGGCCGAAATTCTCAAGGCCATGATGGACACCGCCGACGGCGCCACCGTTTCCTGCAAGAAGGATCCCATGGTCAACATAGGCGGCATGGTCGTGCTGCGCTCGGAAGAGGACTACATGAACCTTCTGCCCCGCGTGGTGCTGTTTGAAGGATTCATCACCTACGGCGGTCTTGCCGGACGCGACCTCGACGCTCTTGCCGTCGGCCTGCACGAAATGACCGACGAGGAATACATGGCCCATCGTCTGAGCCAGGTGCGCATGCTCGGCGACATGCTCATCGAGGGCGGCGTGCCGATCATCCGTCCCGTGGGCGGTCATGCCATCTTCATCGACGCCGGCCGCTTCTTCCCCCATATTCCTCAGAAGTACTTCCCCGCCGACGTGCTTTCCATCGAAATCTACCGCGAAGGCGCCGTGCGCGGCGTGGGCCTCGGCGCCCTGGCCTTTGAGGACAAGGACCCCGTGACCGGCGAAAAGATCATGCCCAAGCTGGAGCTCTACCGCATGGCCATTGCCCGCCGCACCTACTCCAACAGTCACATGGAATACCTCGCCGAAACCGTGGTCAACGTCTACAAGCGCCGTGATTCCATCCGCTACGGCCTCAAGCTGACCTACGAACCGCCGGTTCCCGGCATCACCCACTTCCTGGCCCGTCTTGAGCCCTTCGCCCTGTAATACCTCTGCCCCCCTCCCATGACAGTACCGGCAGTCCGGACACTACAGGTCCGGGCTGCCGGTATCGTTTTTTTCAGACAACATGTTCCGCCCAAAAGGCACCCCCGGGCCAGACCTCACTGCATGTTCGCCCTGCGGCCGCGCCCGCTTCCCTGACCGGCAGCAGAGGGCTCCACGCCGGGAATGTCCAGAATATGCCGGTACAGCATGGCGGGAGACATGCCGTTGTCCGCAGCCACATCCTCGAGCGTCCGGCCTGCCTCCACACCGGAAAGACCCTGCTGCCTGAGACCTTCAAGCACGCGGTTCTCGTCGAGTTTCAGGAAGGAACAGAAGGAGGAAAAGCTGCTCTTTTCCGCATGGCCGTAGGGCGGAGCGCCGTGCCTTCTTTCCTGATCCGCCTTGATGCTCTGATTCAGCTCCAGCACGAAACGCATGGGCTGCCAGTTCTCAAGCGTGGCCGCATAACACAGCAGGCAGGCGAGAACGGAACAGACAAGAGGAACGAGTCCGCGCCTGCTCAGAAGATAGGCCTTGAGCGGACGAAGATTCAGGCAGATATGCCAGAAAGAAAAAATCAGGAACATAAAGCCGCCGGTAATGTGCATGGCTCCCCACTGCTCCTTGCTGAAGGACAGTGCCGACCAGTGAGACCAGTACGCCACCCGTCCTTCGGGAACGACATAGAGCATGATGGAGGAGGCGGCGAGCAGCAGGAAGGAAAAAACCAGCGTGAGGGAAACGAATCTGCGAATCATGAAAACTCCCGGTGAAAGAAATCGGCACCGGAACTACTACCAGACAGGGAAACTCCGGATAAGTTTCAAAGCCTTTCACACTCTTTCTCCATGTTTCGTGACAAGGCCCGCCAAACCGTTGTCCTGCAGTTACAAGAATGGCCGAAGCTTCCGTACAAGGAGTCGAATACTAAATATAACTAATTGATATCGTATATTTTATGAAAAACATTATAAATACACCAGCATATTCGATCCGTCCGCTCCAGCATGCGCAGGACTTCCGATGGGAACATCGGCCGTGCGTTCCGGCAGACATGGGACATGGTTGTTCGCGTCCCGCACCTTATTCCGTTCCCCGTGGGCAAGCTGCACATCCATCACATTATGCCGGTACTTTCCGTCCTGAACGTTCAGGCCTCCCCCGTCGGACTTCTTGCCTGCCTTTTCGCCTTTCAGCATACGTCCATGCAGAGCGCGAACCCTGGTATCTGTCAATGGCATGGTGTCCCCATTGTCGTGTTGGTATTTCCGTTTTTCATGTTGTCCACATGAAAATATACCAACGATTAAACCAACACTTTATTGGTATGACATAGACCTCATGCGAGAACCGGAGAGGAACGAAACAGGATAAAAGTAAAGCCCCACAAGGTGTTAGCGACCTTATGGGGCTTTATGACAGTATTGCTGGCGGAAGCGTATAGGAGTCGAACCTACCTCAGACCTCTCAGCCTGACACTGGTTTTGAAGACCAGGCGCAACACCGGTTACGAGACGCCTCCGCCAGCGAAAATAGAGAAAAGCGGCTCCTCCGTCAAGCTTCATCATTTTCTTCCTTCCGGCCTCCTTGCATTATGGCGGAAGAAGCCTTATCGTCATTATGAATCCGCAGAATTGTTGCGGTAAACTTGCCATCTACCCCTTCGGGAGGAAAAATTCATGAATAACGCTTCTCGTGACCAGGTGCAGAGCTACGGACGCTCCAGCGTTGCCGTCTACATGCAGCAGGTCTATCTCTGGATGACGGTCGCCCTCGGTGTGACCGCCCTCGCGGCCGTGTTTACGGCCTCCAACATGGCCGTCATGCAGTTTCTTTTCACCAACACCATCATGATGGTCCTGCTCATGGTGGCCGTCATCGGTCTGTCCATGTTCATCACCGCCAGAATGCACGTGCTTTCGGCCGGAACGGCCACGGGTCTGTTCCTTCTGTATTCCGTGCTCATGGGCGTGTTCCTCGGCCCGGTGCTTCTCGTGTACACCGGTTCTTCCGTGGCTCAGGCCTTTCTTGTTTCCGCGGGCATGTTCGGCGGCATGAGCGTATTCGGCATGGTGACCAAGCGCGATCTTTCCGGCATGGGCAGCTTTTTGATGATGGGCCTCTGGGGCATCCTGCTTGCCAGCCTCGTCAATGCCTTCATAGGCAACACCGCCGTTGATCTCACCATCAGCGTGCTCGGCGTCATCATCTTCACCGGCCTTACCGCCTTCGACACCCAGAAGCTTCGCATGATGGGTGAAAGCGCTCCCGTGGACGACAGCCTCGCCATGCGCCGCGGCGCGCTGCTCGGCGCGCTCACGCTGTACCTTGACTTCATCAACATGTTCCTCATGCTGCTGCGCCTTTTCGGCAACCGCAACAACTAATGAGTTAAAGGGAGGCCGTCATCGTCCGGCCTCCCTTTTCTTTTTCTGCATACCGGCTTCATACCGGCCGTCGCCATCACAAGACCGTCCGGCCACATCACCTGAAGGGCTGTTCCGTCATGAAAAAGGTCAGAATCACCGTCCTGAAAACCACCTTTGACAAGGAACTCGCCGAAGAATACGGCGTCGACGGACTCGGCCCCTGTCCCATGATGAAGGCCGGCGACGTGTTTCTTGCCGACTATGCCAGGCCCGACCACTTCTGCGACGAGGCCTGGAAAGCCGTGTACCAGTATGTCTTCGCCCTGGCTCACGGCTCGGGCGACGAACTTTTCTACTACGGTGACTGGATACGGACGCCCGGTGTGGCCATAGTAAGCTGCAACGACGGCCTGCGCCCCGTCATCTTCAAGCTGGAACACACGGACGAAGATTCCGTCATCAACTATACGCCTGTTCAGCACGCCTGACGCGCCCTCCCTCGCCGTCCGACGGTTCTGTCTGGGCACGAAAGCCTTTGCCCGGTGCCGCCATGGCGAAACGCCATCCGCTTCAACATATTCTCGCCCCGATTCTTCTGCCTCTTTCCCTGCTGTACGGCATGGGAGGGAGTCTTCGAAGATGTCTTGCCAGAAAAGGCCTGCTCAGAACGTGGAAGCCTCCCCGGCCCTGCGTGTCCGTAGGAAACATATCCTGGGGCGGCACAGGCAAGACTCCCGTCACGGACTGTCTTCTCTCCTGGGCCTCGAAACGCGGTCTGCGCGCTGCCGTGCTCACTCGGGGCTACGGCGCCCATCCCTCCGTAGTGCCCCTGCGCGCCGCTCCGGGAGTGCCCGCCTCGGAATGCGGAGACGAACCTCTCATGCTGGCCTCGAAACATCCCGATGCCGCCGTCATGGTGGATCCCGACAGAAACCGCGCCGGACAACTTCTTGAAAGGACCTCCCCCCCCGATTTCTATCTTCTCGACGACGGATTCCAGCATCTCTCCACGGGGAGAGATCTCGACATCGTGCTTCTCGACAAGGACGACATCCCGCGCTCACCTCTGCCCGGAGGAGAGCCGTCCAACTGGAACAGGGTCCTTCCCGCCGGAAGCTGGCGGGAGAGGGCAACGGCCCTGAAGGACGCCGGTATTTTTCTCATCAAGACCTCTCCGGAGGAATGGCCCGTCCTCATGCCCGCTCTGAAAGAGCGCCTCGCCCGCTGGCCCAGGCCGGTCTTTGCCTTCCGCATGGCTCCTGCCGGACTCAGGGCTCTTTCCCATGAGGCGACAGAAATTGCGGATGCCTCCGCCGTTTCCGGTCCCTATGTGTTCGTCTGCGGCATAGGCGATCCCTCCCAGGCGCTGCGCACGGTTACGGAATTTTTCGGCAGACCTCCAGAACGAATGCTCACCTTTCCCGACCATCACGACTTCCGCAAGGAAAAAACGACGCTTGAAGTCCTGGGACTTCCCGTTGTGTGCACCGGCAAGGACGCCGTCAAGATAGCGCCGCTCCACCTCGGCGTTCCCGCCTTTTCCCTTGAAGTCTCGGCCGACTTCTTCGCTTCCCTGAGTGCTGAAGAAACGGCCGGACTTACCACGGACATACCGGAATCCGACTTTGCAACCTGGTGGAACCGCTGGCTGGACCGTCACCTGATCTGACAAACACGCCGGGCCAAAACTCTGAAAACCGGGCGTCTCCCGCCCGGAGACATAAGAACATCATGAAAAAACAGGAAGATTTCGACGAACAGCTTCTGTTCGACATTCTCAGGAACGCAGGCCGTCCCCTGCGTCTCGACGACATTCTCCGCATCGGCTCCTTTTCCCGCAAGCTCAAGAGGGACGTTCAGGAAGCCCTGCATGATCTGGCGCGCAACGGCGAGGCCGTCCGCCTGGAAGGCGGGAGCTGGGTTCTTGCCGGGCATCTGAAAAGAAGGCGCGGCATACTGGCCACACAGCGCTCGGGAGCCGCCTTCGTCACGCCCGAGGACGCCCAGGCAAAGGCCGGACAGGACATCTACATTGCGCCCGAGGACGTGGGCGACGCATGGAACGGCGATCTTGTGGATGTCATGCTTCTGCCCAAAAAACGCGGCACGCTCAAAAAGCAGGAAGGCCGCGTCATTGCCGTGGTACGCCGAGCGCAGACGGAGATCGTCGTCCGCGTCCTGCGCAGAGGGGACCGGGATCATACCATGCTCTGCCGGCCTGCGGATTCCCGTCTCGGTTTCGACGTGCTGACCGACGTATCGGCCCTGGAAACAACACCCGAGGAAAACGAACTTCTGCGCGTGACCGTGGGCGAGAAGCTCGAGGAACACGGAGAGCGCGATCTGTGGTCCGGAAAGGCTCTTCTTACCCTGGGACTGGAAAACGACGCGCTCGTACAGGAACGCTTCACCAAGCTGAACAACGGCATTCCCACGGAATTTCCCGACAATGTCATTGCCGAGGCCGAGGAGGCGGCCCGCGCGCCGTCGGAGGATGCCTCGAAACTTGCCGACCTGCGCGAGGAGCTGCTCGTCACCATAGACGGCGAAGACGCCCGGGACTTCGACGACGCCGTATGCGCCTCCCGCACCCCCGAAGGCTGGCGGCTTCTCGTGGCCATTGCGGACGTATCCCACTACGTGCGCCCGAGAACGGCCCTCGACAAGGAAGCGCGCGAGCGCGGCAACTCCTACTATTTTCCCCTGTCCGTGGAGCCCATGCTTCCCGAGGCTCTCTGCAACGGCGTGTGCAGCCTGAGGCCCCATGAGGACCGGCGCTGCATGGCCGTGGACATGACTCTTGATGAAAACGGCAACCTGACGGACTCCCGTTTCTTCAACGCCGTCATGAGATCCCACGCCCGTCTGACCTACCGCGAAGTTCAGGCCGCACTGGACAGCCCGCAGGGCGAAACGGCTGCGGCCATGGAAGAAAAGGCTCCCGGCGTTCTTGCCATGCTGCAGGAAGCGGCCGAACTTGCCGTGGTGCTCATGGAGCGACGCCACAGACAGGGAGCGCTGGATTTCGACATTCCCGAGGCGGAATTCGTGGTGGAGGAAAAAAACGGCATTTCCCGGGTCACGGGCATACGCAACCGGGAAAGACTGTTCAGTCACCGTCTCATTGAGGCCTTCATGGTGCGCGCCAACGAAGCCGTGGCGGAATTTCTCACCCGCAGGAACGCCCCGCTGCTGTACCGCGTGCACCCCGCGCCCGGCGCAGACAGGCTGGAGGAACTGTACCATACGCTGCGCTCGACGGATGCCGAGCTGCCCCTTCCCCGCGCGGCCAAGGCCGCCGTGCCCAACTGGCTCACCCATGTGCTGGACGCGGCTGCGGGCACGGATCAGGCCTTCATCGTGAGCCGTCTCACGCTGCGTTCCATGATGCAGGCGCGCTACTCTCCCGAAGAAGACGGTCATTTCGGTCTTGCCTCGGCCTGCTACTGCCACTTCACCTCGCCCATACGCCGCTATGCCGACCTTGTGAATCATCGGGCCTTACGCTATGTTCTCGGCCTCGATACGGGCGGAGCCATTCCCACGGGGCACAAGCTTCTGGAAACGGCCGAGCAGTGCAACAGCCGGGAACGCGTCGCCACCGATGCCGAAAGAGAGATCGACAGACGTATGGGCTGTCTGCTGCTCATGGGACGCACGGGAGAAATCTTTGAAGGCGTCATCAGCGGCGTCATGAACTTCGGCTTCTTCGTGGAGCTTGACGGCATGCCCGTGGAAGGCATGGTCAGGGTGGAAACCCTGGGCCGCGACTACTATATTTTTGACGAGGAAAGGCAGGAACTGCGCGGCGAACACAGCGGCGAAACGTTCCGCCTCGGACAGAGAGTGACCGTAAAACTGGCCGGCGTGCATGTCGGCCGACTGGAGATAGACTTGGAATATCAGAAGGATGAGGAAGGCCGTCGTCCCTTCCGCCGCAGACATGACGACCGCGCGCCAAAGCGCGCCCGCTTTGAAGACAACGAGGGTCAGCCGCGCCGCGGCGGACGCCGCGCCTTTGCCGACAGAAAGGGCTTCCGCCCCCGCCGTGACGACGAGGAACTCGCACGTCAGCGCCGCTACGCCTCCGACGCGTGGGACGAAGAAGCCCCCCGTGAGGACTCCTTCCGTTCCCGCCGTCCCGCAAAGCCCTGGAACAGGGATCATCGCAGGAACGATGAAAACGGCAGAGACGACGATATTGGCACAGGTCGCAGACCTGCCCGCGGCAAGTTCTCCTTCCACGGAAAGGAAGAGCGTTTCTCCCGGGAAGAAGACCGTTCCTTCCGCAGGGAACGCCGCCCCTTCCGCAGCCGTGACGACGAAAGAGGCTTCCGCGACGACACCTTCCGTGAGGAAGGAGAATCCCGTCGTCCGTTCCGTCCCGCACGTCCCCGCTTCCACCAGGAAGACGACAGGAACGAAGGACGCTTCTTCCGCTCCTCGCGCAGGGACGAGGAAAACCGCGGCCGACGCTTCGACAGAGAAGAACGCCGCGGCAAAGGCGGCCGCCCCTTCCCGAAGCGCCAGGAACGCCGGGACGACGAAACCTTCGGCGAAGAGCGCTCCTTCCGTCCTTCCCGCTTCCGCGGGGATGAAGAACGCAGGGAACGCTTCTCAGGCCGTCATGAAGAGAGACGCGGTCCGCGCGAGCATGCCTTCCGGCCCGGCCGCAAAGGGTACGACCGCGGGGAACACGACGGCTTCCACGGTGCTCCCGACGACTTTTTCTCCATGAACACGGAACAGGAAAGACCGGTGCACCGCTTCGGCAGGCGCAAGAAATAGTCCTCGCTGAAAACTTTGATGACCGACGCCCCGGCCCGGGGGAAGACACTGCCCTTCCCCCGGGTCTGGAGTGCGCTCAATGTATTGACAACATATGCCGCTCCAGATAAAAAAGATGGTTCGGCATCATACTGCAAGTTTTATTTTTCCCGTGTTTTGCGGCACGGGGACTTCTCATATGTCTGATATCACCCGGCTTGCCCGGATAAACTTCCTGGAGGCATTCCATGGCCCGTATTACCGTTGAAGATTGCCAGCGCCGCGTGGACAACCGTTTTCTGCTCGTGCAGATGGCCATCAAGCGTGTACGTCAGTTCCGCGAAGGCTACGAACCTCTGGTGGACAGCAAGAACAAGGAAGTCGTCACGGCTCTGCGCGAAATCGCCGCCGGCAAGGTCCTGCCCGAGGACAAGCGCTTCTACACTCCCGTTGAAGGCGAAACCACGCCCGATCTTGACGATTAATCCCTGCGTTACGGAAAAATCTCATGAGCAAGCGCGATTATTATGAAATTCTGGGCGTCTCCAGAGATGCTTCGGACGACGAGATCAAACACGCCTACCGGAAGCTGGCGCTCAAATATCATCCCGACCACAATCCGAACAATCCCGAGGCGGAACAGAAGTTCAAGGAAGCCGCCGAAGCCTACGACGTTCTCCGCAATCCCGAAAGAAGAGCCAACTACGACCGCTTCGGCACCGCCGATCCGGGCATGGGCGGCGCATCCTTCAACAGCGCGGAAGACATTTTCGCCCAGTTCGGCGACGTATTCGGCGATCTGTTCGGCTTCGGCGGGTCCCGCTCCCGCGGTCCCCGGCCGCAGCAGGGAGACGATCTGCGCTACAACATGACCATTTCCTTCCGTGAAGCCGCCAAGGGCACGGAAAAAGCCATCAAGATCCCCCGCCACGTCACCTGTCCCGAATGCAACGGTTCCGGCGCCGCCAAGGGCTCTTCCCGTGAAACCTGTAAGAAATGCGGCGGCTCTGGTCAGGTCGCCATCCGTCAGGGCTTCATGCAGTTCGTGCAGCCCTGTCCTACCTGCCACGGTCGCGGATTCACCATTCCCAAGCCCTGCCCCAAGTGCAAGGGCGAAGGCATCGTGGAAACCATGCGCGAACTTTCCGTGCGCATCCCTGCCGGCGTGTATGACGGCGCCCGCCTGCGTCTGCGCGGCGAAGGCGAAATGGGCGTGCACGGCGGTCCTCCCGGAGATCTCTACGTGGTGCTGCATGTCGAGGACGATGACGTCTTCGATCGCGATGAGCAGAATCTCATTTACACCGCCACCATCTCCTTCCCGCAGGCCGCCCTCGGCACCCGTATTCAGATTCCCAGCCTCAACGAGGGAGAGACGCTCGACCTCGACATTCCCAAGGGCACGCAGAACGGCAAGGTTTTCCAGATCCGCGGCAAGGGACTCAAGTATCCCGGCGAAAAGCGTACGGGCGACCTTCTTGTGCGCATCGTGGTGAAGACTCCCACAAAGCTTTCCGCCGAACAGGAAAAACTGCTCAGAGAGTTTGAAAAGCTTTCCGAAGAGCAGAACAAGCCCGGCATCTTCGACAAGGTCAAAAAAGCCATGGGCATGGAATAATTCCTCCCGCAACAGGGAATTCAGGCCGCTTCCGCATCATGTGCGCAAGCGGCCTTTTTTCGTCACCTTATCATATCAAAAGGATGCGTTGCGCTTTAAAAAGGAAAAAAGATCCTGCCTTGTCGGGCATCACCTTAAAAAACGAGCGTAACATCCATGATCGCCTTCACTTCCCTTGACGACTTCATCGAAGAGGCCAGAGCGTTTCACGGTACGGCCTCACCGGCGCTGACCATAGGAGCTTCCATGGTGGAGCTCGCCCTTCACTCCCTGGGACGTACGAAAAGCTATCATGCTCTCTGCGAAACGGAACGTGATCTTCCCGACGCCGTGCAGATTCTCACGCCCTGCACCACGGGAAACGGCAGACTGCATGTGCTCTCCCTCGGACGTTTCGCCCTGACGCTTTTCCGCCCGCAGAACGGCAGGGGCGTAAGGGTCCATCTCGACCTCGCCAAGACGGCAGGATGGCCGCATATCCGGCGCTGGGCCCTTCAGCGCATGGAAGGAGGAGAAAAGGAACAGGTCCGTCTGGAGCATGAAATACGAAAGGCGGGCATATCCATCCTTTCCGCCGCGCCCGTGCAGATGCGCGCGGTCTTCATGGATGAAGCACTCTCCGGTCCCATGACGGCCTGCATAAGCTGCGGCGAACCCCATCCCGCAGCTGCGGGAAAACTGTGTCGCGCCTGTGCGGGCCAGTCTCCCTATGTTCCCCGTCTTCCGGCCGTCCCGCTCTCCGACAGCGGACACTGCGGCCGCCTGTAGACATTCCCGACGATCCCTCGGGAACAAAAATCCCTGTGCCCTAGGCCTGATCCTGCTTCTCCCCCGTGCGAACGGGACGCCTCTGCGCCGACTCGGATGCCTTATGCACTCATGAGATTAAATTGTTACAACTCCCTTTGCAGGCTTGCCGCTCAACAAAAAATTGTCTAAAAAATTCACAAGGTGCTCGCGCATCCCGCCTCGGAACATTCCTTTTCCGAAGCCGTGCCGCCCATCTCCGTTTCTTCGGAAGCCGCAGTCTGGAAGGCGCAATTTCATGAGCTGAATCAGGAACAATCATGCCTATCCCTCACCTGTCAGACGGTCTGCGGCGTATTCTTGCCCTTACGGTTCTTTTCTGCCTGCTCTTCGTGTCCGGCGCTCTGGCCGGTCCCATCAATGCCAAAAGCGCCATACTCATGGACGTGACGACCGGCCGGATTCTCTATGAGCAGCGCGCCGACATGAAAATTCCTCCGGCCTCTCTGACCAAGGTCATTTCCATGTACGTCGCCATGAATGCCATCAGCGCCAGAAAGGTGGACTATCACGACAACGTGAAGGTCAGCGCCAATGCCGCCCGTACCGGAGGTTCGCGCTTCGGACTGAGGGCAGGAGAGCGCGTCACCCTCGACAAGCTCTTCTACGGCATGGCCGTAGCCTCGGGCAACGACGCCAGCGTGGCCGTGGCGGAACACGTGGCAGGTTCCACCTCCGCCTTCGTCAAGCAGATGAATTCCCTGGCCCGACGTCTCGGCATGAAGAACACCCGTTTCGTCAATGTGAACGGCCTGCCCGCCAAGGGGCAGCTCACCACGGCACGCGACATGCTCAAGCTCGCCCGGGCCTATCAGGCCCATTATCCCATTGCAAGGAAGTATCATCTCGCCCGCTCCGTAACCCATCGCGGACACACGGAACCCAATCATAATCCTCTCGTCGGCCACTACGCGGGCCTCGACGGACTTAAGACGGGCTGGGTGACGGCCGCAGGCTACAACATCATCGTCACGGCGCGCCAGCGCGGCCACAAGCTCATTGCCGTCATTCTCGGAGCACCGAACTCCGGAGTACGTGCAGCCGAGGCCAGACGGCTGCTCAATGCCGGATTCTCCGCCGTGGCAAAAAAGAAAAGCACAGCCATAGCCGAACTCGGCGTGTCCCAAAAACAGGCGGCTCAGCTCAAGAAGTCAAACTATTCCGCACCGCGCAAGGTACAGAAAAAACGTGCTCCGTCCCGTAAGTCTGCGGCGGCGGCCCAGCGCCACTCCACAAGGGAAAAGACCTCCCGCTGACATTCTCCACGCCTTTTCCTTATTTCCCATGGGGGAGACACAAAAGTCAAAAAAAACGCCTCATGCGCCCGCACAGGCCCGAATTCCATACTTGTGAAGGCTCCCGGTCTTTTAAAGAACGGGAGCCTTCACATCATCGGCAACGCAGGCCGCACCGGCCTTTCACAGCCATCCTGCTCCAGACTCAAATTTTCCGAAAAAACCGGCACTGCAGCTTTTCGGAAAACGCCTCACGAACCGTCCAGGATACCCTTCTGAACAACGCCGTCCGATACGCTCTTCCCGTACCGCAATACAAAAAAAAGACGCGGAGTCCTTTCGGATGCTCCGCGTCCCGACACAATCACGGCAACCGTCAGAACTTCACGTGACGGGCGGCTTCCAGAGCCTTTTCGAAATCCTCGTCGGTAAGGGCAAAGGAAAGCATGTTGGCTTCAAAGGCGGAAGGAGCCATGAAAATGCCCTGTTCGCGCATCTGCTTGTAGAAGCTCTCAAACAGCTTCTGATCCGTGGTCTGCACACTGGCGAAGTCCACGAGCGGCGCTTCCGTGAAATACACGGTGAACAGAGAAGCAATGTGCGGAATCTGTACCGACACGCCCTTTTCCTTGAGGATCTCCTGAAGCTCCTCCACAAAGACATGAACACGGGCTTCAAGAGCGGCATAATCGGCATGCTTCAGGATGTTCAATGTAGCCAGACCGGCCGCCATGGCCAGCGGATTTCCCGACAAGGTTCCGGCCTGATAGACCTCGCCCTCGGGCGCAATGTGGCGCATGATGTCGGCGCGTCCGCCATAGGCTCCCACGGGCAGGCCGCCGCCGATGATTTTTCCGAAGGTGGTAAGATCGGGCATGATGTCGAAACGCCCCTGAGCGCCGGCATAGGAAAGACGGAAACCGGTGATGACTTCATCAAAGACCAGGAGCGCACCGTACTTCGTGCACAACTCCCTGAGGCCGCGCAAAAATCCGGGCTGCGGCAGCATGAGTCCCATGTTGCCCGCCACGGGCTCCACAAAAAGTGCGGCAATCTGATCGGGCCATGCCTCAAAAAGCGCCTTTACGGCATCCAGATCGTTGTAGGGAGCAAGCAGCGTGTCCGCCACGGTCGCCGCAGGCACTCCGGGAGTACCGGGGATGGAGAACGTGGCCACGCCGGAGCCGGCACTGGCAAGAAACGCGTCGCCGTGACCGTGATAACCGCCGATGAACTTTATCATCTTGTCACGGCCGGTCACGCCGCGTGCAAGACGCAGAGCACTCATGGTCGCCTCGGTACCGGAGTTCACCATGCGTACCATTTCCACGGAAGGCAGCGCCGCACACACTTCCTCGGCAAGACGGACTTCATCCTCACAGGGAGCGCCGTAGCTTGTGCCGCGCGCGGCCGCCCTGCAGATGGCGTCCGTCACTTCAGGGTGCGCATGTCCCACCAGCATAGGCCCCCAGGAGCCGAGAAAATCAATGACATCGTCACCGTCTGCCGTGGTAAGATGCGAGCCCCGGGCAGAGGCGATGAACAAAGGATCGGCATGCACGTTGCGGCAGGCACGCACGGGACTGTTCACGCCGCCGGGAATCAGCTTCTGTGCGCGAACAAAAAGATCATGGGAACACTTGGTATTCATATCTTGCTCCTGTTACTTCGACGGCTCGGCAAAGTACGTCATGGAAATTTTTTTCAGCTCTTTCAGGCTTTCCAGAATCTCGAACCTGTCCAGAGACGTGGTCCGTCTCAGATCTTCCACGACGTCCAGGCAGTCCTGTTCGCTTTTGCCGTGAATCATGGTGTAGAAGGTATACGGCCATGCCGGATAGGGGCTGGGACGATAATAGCAATGGGAAATGCGCGGATGCTCGGCGGCCTTCCGTCCCACTTCGTCCACTTCCTCCGGAGAAACCATCCATGCCACCATGGCGTTGTGCGTCCAGCCCGTGCGCTGATGCTTGATGCTCGCACCGAAGCGCCTTATGGCACCTGATTCCTTGAGCCTGGAAAGAAGCCCGAGCACTTCCTCTTCCGTAGAGCCGGTGGCGGCAGCCATGTCCGCATAAGGCGTGAGAGAATCGGGTATGCTCTTCTGAGCAATGCGAAGAATGGCCTGTTCCTTTTCCGTAAAATTCATGGCAAGCCCCGTTATGATGAAGAAATTCGACGGGCAGTATAGCCGCAGGACCCATAGGAAGCAAGAGAGCGGGATCACACGAGAGGAAAAACAAAGCTCCCGGAAACTCAATGATGCCGCTCTTAAAAAAGGATGCGGGAATCGCTCCGACCCCCCGGAACGATTCCCGCATGGACTGCATGGCACCTTCCATGCAGATCCCGTCTTCCTTCTTACGGAAGCATCCAGCTCAGGAAGCCTGCCTGACAGTAGGCAAGCACACAGAGAATGAGCGTCAGGGCAATGCTGTGCCCAAGGGCGAAGCGGAAGAGATTGCCTTCCTGTCCGACCATGTTGGTAGCGGAAGTGGCCACGCTGATGGACTGGGGAGAGATCATCTTGCCGGTCACGCCGCCCACGGCGTTGGAGGCAACGGCGAGTTCAGGAGGAATGCCCACGGCCGTGGCGGTGGTGTGCTGCATGCTGCAGAACAGCGCGTTGGACGAGGTGTCGGAACCGGTAAGGAACACGCCCAGCCAGCCGATGAGGGGAGCAAAGAAGGGGAAGAAGCTGCCGGTCTTGGTGAAGGCAAGGCCCAGAGTGGAGCTCATGCCGGCATAGTTCATGAGGAAGGCCAGACCGAGCACGCTGGCGATGGTGAGGATGGGGAAACGCAGCTGATACAGGGTGGTGAAGAAGCACTTCACGGCCTTGGCGTAGGAGTAACCGGGCATGAGGGGCACGGCGATGAAGCCGGAAAGCAGGATGGCGGTACCGCCGGCAGACACCCAGCCGAAAGTGAATACGGCGGCATAGGGAGATTCCGTGGCCACGATGGGGGCCGCGCGGTTGACCATGCCGTCAAGCAGAGGCCAGGAGAAGCTGGGAGCAGAAATACTGTTCAGCACGGCCTTGAACTGCGGCAGGCCCCACAAAAACACCATGACGGCCAGGATGAGGTAGGGGCCCCAGGCACGAAGAACGACCTTGCCGGAATAGCCGGGGCCGTCGGTGCTGATGGCGGGATCTTCCGCAAAGCGGAAAATGGAGCTGGGCTTCCAGTAGCGGAGCAGAACGAGCAGACCCACGATGGTGGCGATGGCCGACATGATGTCAGGCAGGGTCGGGCCGTGGAAGTTGGCGAAGATGAACTGCGCACCGGCAAAGCAGATACCGGCCACCAGAATGGCGGGCAGGATTTCCATGGAACGACGGAAGCCGCACATGACGATGCTCAGCCAGAAAGGAATGATGATGGCCAGAAGCGGAAGCTGACGGGCCGCAACCTGGCTGATGAGATTGGGATCCATACCGGACACGCTGGCCGCGGTGAGGACGGGAGCACCGATGGCGCCGAAGGCCACAGGCGCCGTGTTGGCGATGAGGCAGAGACCGGCGCCATAAATGGGATTGAAGCCGAGACCGGCAAGCATGGCCGCAGTAATGGCCACGGGAGTGCCGAAACCGGCGGTACCTTCCAGGAAGGAGCCGAAGGCGAAGGCGATGAAAATGGTCTGGAGCCGACGGTCAGGAGTCACGCGGGCCAGAGAATCCTTGATGATTTCAAACTCTCCGGACTCCACAGTCATGTTGTAGACCCACACGGCGGTGATGACGATCCAGATGATGGGGAACAGGCCGTTGGCAACACCGAGGCCTACGGAACTGATGGCCGTGATCACGGGCATGCGCCATATGAGAATGGCGATGATGAAGGCGGAAGCGAGTCCGGCCAGCGCAGCAATATGCCCCTTGGCTCGTTTTATGGCCAGCATATAGAGCAGGATGACAAGCGGTATGGCCGCAATGCAGGCTGAGACAACTTCGCTGACGACTGGATCATAGACTTGGGTCCACGCCATGATACTCCCCCATGGAAATTAAAATGATCATCACACCAGATTCTTAAAAAAAGTATCTGAATAAGCCTATGATGATAGGATTATAAAAAATAAAAAATCTTAGCAAGTGTGAAAGACAAG
>ENA-OVGB01001262-OVGB01001262.1-human-gut-metagenome-genome-assembly--contig:-NODE-1262-length-23048-cov-53.275954_pt1 | contig 23048 bp, 24 predicted proteins | sample MGYA00237767_ERZ505413 | MGnify/ENA primary metagenome ERZ505413 (study PRJEB26158, sample SAMN06016410) | human gut metagenome | biome: human gut; feature: ankylosing spondylitis patient; material...
CCACACCGCGACCCACCTGCTGCAGGCTGCCCTGCGTGAGGTGCTGGGCGACCACGTCCATCAGGCAGGCTCCTATCAGGATGCGGAGATCACCCACTTCGACTTCACCCACTTCAGCGCCGTCACGCCTGAGGAGCTGGCCCGTGTGGAGAAGATCGTCAATGACCGCATCTTCGATGCAATGAACGTTGAAGTCAAGGAGATGCCCATTGAGGAGGCCAAGAAGCTGGGCGCAATGGCCCTGTTCGGCGAGAAGTACGGCAAGGTCGTCCGCGTTGTGAACATCGAGGGCTGGTCCACCGAGTTCTGCGGCGGCACCCACGTCAAGAACACTGCCCAGATCGGCTGCTTCAAGATCGTGAGCGAATCCTCTGTTGCCGCCGGTATCCGCCGCATCGAGGCTGTCACCGGCAAGAACCTGCTCAAGCGTGCCAACGATCAGGAAAAGCTGCTGCACACCGTGGCAGGCAGCCTGAAGGCCAACAATGTTGCAACCCTGGCTGCCCGCGCCGAGGCTGTGATGGCTGAGAACAAGGCCATGAGCAAGGAGCTGGAAGAGGTCAAAGCAAAGATCGCCGCTTCCAAGGTCAACAGCCTGTTCGACAATGCCGAGGAAGTGAGCGGTGTGAAGATCGCTTCCGCCTACTTCACCGGCACCACCGGCGAAACCCTGCGCGGCATGTGCGACAGCATCCGCGACAAGGCTGTCAACCCTGTGGTCGCTGTTCTGGTGGGCAAGGCTGAGGATAAGGTCACTATGGCCGTCACCGTGAACAAGCTGGCACAGGAAAAGGGCCTCAAGGCTGGCGTGCTGGTCAAGGAGATCAGCGCTATCGCAGGCGGCAAGGGCGGCGGCAAGCCCGACTTTGCAATGGCCGGCCTGAAGGACGAGACCAAGATCGACGAAGCTCTGGCTGCTGTCGGCGGCATCGTCAAGAAGGCCCTGGGCGAATAAGACTGCATCAAAATCAGAAAGGAGTTGTTTCCCATGGAAGATTGTCTGTTTTGCATGATCGCAGAGGGAAAGATCCCCTCTAAGAAGCTGTACGAAGACGAGCAGGTGGTGGCGTTTTACGACATCAACCCGCAGGCCAAGGTGCACTTTCTGGTGGTGCCCAAAAAGCACATCCCCTCTGCCGCTGCGCTGACCGAAGAAGACGGCGCACTGCTGGGCCACATCTTCGCCGTCATCGGCAAGCTGGCCAAGGAGCAGGGCCTGGATAACGGCTACCGCGTCATCTCCAATGTGGGTGAGGACGCAGGCCAGACCGTGAAGCACCTGCATTTCCATGTTCTGGGCGGCGAAAAACTGCCTGTCTGATTTCAATAGAAAAGGGAGATCGTTGAATTATGGCTGAGACTTATACGCTGCACGTTGCAGGCCTGACCCGTGAACTGACCCGCTGCAAGCTGAACGACCACATGGACATTGCTGCTTTCATCATGCTGGGCGATACCGAGCTGACCGTGGCTGCTGCTGCGGAGCTGCTGAAGAAGTGCCCGGATTTTGATATCCTGCTCACCGCCGAGGCCAAGGGCATCCCCCTGGCCCACGAGATGAGCCGCCAGAGCGGCAAACCCTACGTCTGCGCACGCAAGGGCGAAAAGCTGTATATGACCGACCCTGTCGTGGTGGAGGATCAGTCCATTACCACCGCAGGCAAGCAGAAGCTGGTCATCGACCGCAAGGAGCTGGACAAGATGAACGGCAAGCGCGTTCTGGTGGTGGACGATGTCATCTCCACCGGCGGTTCCCTGAAGGCTCTGGATGCTCTGGCCGAGCAGACCCAGTGCACCATCGTGGGCCAGGCCGCTGTTCTGGCCGAGGGCGACGCAGCCGAGCGCAAGGATATCATCTTCCTGGAGCCGCTGCCCCTGTTCTTCCACTAAGCCGTCATGCGACGCCCGCTCTGCGTTTTCTGCGCCGGAATGCTGGGTGTTGAGTTAGTGTACGCTTTTTTGCCGCAAACGGAACTTTTTGTGCCGTTTGCGGCATTTTTTGTTGCCCTTTGCCTGCTGCTCTGCATCTTTGAAAAGACGCGGGCAGCGGCGCTGTGCATCCTGCTGGGGGCCGCTGCGGGCATGGCGTCCGTGCTGTACACCGAGAACCGGATGGAACAGCTTCGGGTGCGGTACGCCGGGCGTCCGCTGGTGCTGACGGCAGAGGTGGAAACGGTCTCGGACTCCTATTACCCCGGCATCGTGGATGCGGTCCTGCATGTGAAAGAAGTGAACGGCCAGACGGTGTCCTTTCGGGTGGAGTGCGAGACGCTGCCGGACTGCGAAGCAGGCCAGCGGGTGCAGGGACGCTTTACCCTGGCGGCACCCGCAGCAGGCAGCCGGGTGGACCGATACACCGACGGCATTGCCCTGCTGGCCGTACCGGACGAAGACAAACCGGATCTTGAAGTTCTGGGCGAGAGCGGCAGCTTCCGCGCCCGCACCCACCGCCTGCAGCAGAAACTCAGTGCATCCCTGCGCCGCCGCATGGATGGCAGCACCGGCGGTGTGCTGGCAGCTATGACGGTGGGTGACCGCAGCCATCTTTCAGCGGCGCTGCGCAGTGCTTACCGGGGTGCGGGCCTGTCCCATGTGCTGGTGGTCAGCGGCATGCATGTGTCCATCCTCTGCGGTGATATCCTTTCATCGCTTATCCCTTATGAATGGGAGCAGAGCTACCGCAGCCGCAAGCGTCGGGCCGTGTTCCGCAGTCTGCTGGCCTTTCTGCTCATGGGCGTGACCGGCTTCACGCCCTCGGTGTGCCGCGCGGCAGCGGCGGTGTGGGTGAGCGCGCTGGGCGTGTGGGTCTACGGTGCACCGGACACCCTCACCTCGCTGGCCGTTGCGGGCATTGCCATGACCGCGGGCAACAGCTATGCAGCCTGTGACATCGGCTTCGAGCTTTCGTTTGCGGCCGTGCTGGGCACCGTGGCGGGCGGTGCATGCGTCCGCCGCGCCCGGGAGTGGTACTGCCGCCGGTTCTGGAAAAAGGCGAAGAACCCGGTCAAACGCCCGTGGTATCTCAAGCTGCCAATGCGGCTGTGGGGCCTGGCGGAAAGCGCCTGCATTGCGGCTTGTGCGTCGGCTGCCACCTTCCCGGTGCTGGTGCTGCGGGGGCTGAGCGTCAGCGTGTGGGCGGTGGCATCCAGTGTGGCCGTGCTGTGGCTGGTCCAGCCGATGCTGCTGCTCGGCCTTGGCACGGCTTTTGCCGGGCTGGTCCCGGCCCTTGCGCCGGTGTATGGGCTGCTGTCCCGTGCGGCCGTGCTGCTCACCGGCCTGATGGACCGCTGGGCGCTGTGGCTGGCCGAAAAGCCGGGCACCGGTCTTTATTTTGACACGGCCTATGCGGCCATCGTCTGCCTTGTGCTCATCGGGCTGTGCTGGCTTGCATTCCGCTGGAAGGTGCGCCTGCGTGCAGCCGTACCCTGCATCCTGCTGACGGCGGCGGTGGCCGTCGGGCTGGGCAATGCCCTCAGCCGGGACGTGGTGCACATCGACCTTGTGGGCAGCGCCAACGCGCCTGCGGTGGTCATTACCCAGAACGAGACGGCGGTGGTGCTGTTCCGGGGTGGGGCATCAACCCAGAACGCTGTGGAAAACCAGTTGGCCCGGCGGGGTGTGCAGAACGTGGAACTGCTGGTGGACCTGCGCACGAAGCCGCAGACGGTCTGCACGCTGGAAGCGGCGCGGATCGTCCGGGCCGAACAAATGGCGGCGAACACGGCACAGGAGCTGCGGTGCACACCGGCACGGGTGGAAGTGCTGCGCACCCGGGGCGGCAGCCTTGCGCGGCTGACCATCGGCAACCGGCAGTTTGTTGCCCTCAGCGGAAATGTGGAACTGGCAGAGCCGGTCTCAGCACAGTGGCTGCTGGCATCGCCTGCAAAGCCGACGGCAGTCCGGTATGGGAATGTGCTGGCGTTGCGCCGGTACGATTGGCTAGAGAGTGGGGATGCACTGCCTGCATCCCTCAGCCTGCGCCGGGGCGGTGGGCTGAAGGCAGAGTAACGCTTTGCATTTGTGCCGGAGTGTGGTACAATAAGACAATATGAGGGAAGGGAGGTGCCTGCATGGCCACCGAAGCAAAACTGCGGCAGCTGGCCGACAAAGGCTGCCCGGTCTACTATTTTTATTCCAGCGAACGCTACCTTGTGCGGCAGGCGGTGGCGGCGGCCACCCGCATCCTCACGGCCGACAGCGACGAGGATGCCACCGTGCTGGACGGCGCGGCCCCGGAGATCGAACAGCTCATCATGGCGGCGGGCACTATCTCCTTCTTCGGCACCCGGCGCGTGGTGGTGCTGCCGGAGGTGGAGCCCGGCGGCTACGGCGACAAAGACCTGGAGGAACTCTGCAGCACCCTTGCCAGCCTGGAAAACGCCGTGGTGGTGCTGGGCAGCGTGTTTGAGCTGGAGCGCAATAAGCTCAAGATGGGCAAGCGGGCGCAAAAGCTCCTTGCCCAGTGCAAAGCCCTTGGCTACACCGAAGAACTGGCAAAGCCCAAGCCCTTTGAGCTGAAAGTGATGATGATCGACCGCGCCAAAGAGCAGGGGGCAACCCTGCCGGAGGGGGCTGCCACGGCTCTGCTGGAGCGCTGCGGCGAGGACCCCTTCCTGCTGGAAAACGAGGTGGACAAGCTCTGTGCGCTGTCCGGCTACCAGACTGTTTCCACGGCTATGGTGGCCGAGATGAGCACGGTGAGCCTGGATGCGGACGTGTTCGAGATGATCCGCATGATCACAGCCAAAAACGCCACCGGTGCCTGCAAGAAGCTGCAGACTTTGCTGCGGCTGCAGCAGGAGCCCATTGCCATCACGGGTGCCATGATCGGCAGCTATGTGGACCTGTATCGGGTCAAGCTGGGGGCTGCAAAGCGCAAACCTTATGGCACCGTGTTCAAGGATTTCGGCTATAAGGGCAGCGATTACCGGCTCAAGCGCTCGGCAGAAACGGCGTCGCACTATACGCTGAAGCAGATCGAAAATTGTATGCAGGTGCTGCTGGAACTGGACCAGAGCCTGAAAGGCCAGCCGGTGGACGCGCAGATTTTGCTGGAAACAGCGCTGTGCCGCCTGGCGATGGCGGGGAGCGGACGATGAAGGAACAGGAAATGATCCACACGAGCCGGGTGCTGATCGTGGAAGGAAAATACGATGCAGCGCGGCTTTCACACCTGACGGACGCCATGATCCTGCTGACGGACGGCTTTGGCATCTACAGCGACAAACAGCGCCAGCAGCTGTTCAAAGCTCTGGCGCAGAAAAACGGATTGATCCTGCTCACCGATTCGGACGCGGCGGGCTTCCGCATCCGCAACTATATCACGAATCTCGTGGGCGCAAAAAACGTGGTGCAGGCTTATGTGCCCGCCATCCACGGCAAGGAAAAGCGCAAGGAGCAGCCCGGCAAAGAGGGGCTTTTGGGCGTGGAAGGCGTGGATGACGCCATCGTGCGGCAGGCACTGCGGGACGCCTTGGGCGCCGAAGCCGGAGCTGCCCCCGCCCGCCCGGAGGGGCGGCAGATTACCTACACCGATCTGTATGAATGGGGGCTTTCCGGCACGCCCGGCAGCGCCGAGCGCAAGATGCAGCTGCTGGATGCGCTGGGTCTGCCGCCGCGTCTTTCCAAAAAAGAGCTGGTGGAAGCACTGAACCGTCTTTACAGCTTTGAACAATTAAACGAAATGCAGTTGAAAATTCTGGAAGATTGAACGCACGGCGCAAAGGCTATGGATTTTGCGCCGTTTTTGTGTCCCATCGCTGGCGCAGCAGGTCCAGCGCATGGGTCTCCAAGCGGGAGACATAGCTCCGGCTGATGTGCAGAAGGCCTGCCACTTCCAGCTGGGTCAGCGGGGGCTGCCCGGCCAGGCCGTACCGCAGCAGAATGATCTGCCGCTCCCGGGCGGGCAGAGTGTCCAGCAGCTGCCGGACCCGGCGAATGTCGTCCTGCGTTTCGCAGTGGTCCTCCATGCAGAAGCTGTCCTGCAGCACATCGGCCAGGGTTAGAGCCGAGTCACCGTCCGCTTCCAGCGTTTCCTGCAGAGAGAGGGTCCCGCCGGTCTTGCGATCCCGCCGGAACTGCATGCGGATCTCGTTTTCGATGCACCGGCTGGCATAGGTGGAGAACCGCGCCTTGCGGGTGGCATCAAAGGTATCTACCGCTTTCATCAGCCCGATGGTGCCGATGGAAACAAGATCCTCCTGATCGCCCGGCAGGGCGTAGTATTTTTTCACGATGTGTGCCACCAGCCGCAGGTTGTGCCGGATGAGCTTTTCCCGGGCGGCGGTATCCCCGGCGCGCAGGGCACTGAAAGTGGCGGCCTCCTCCCGGGCTGTGAGTGGACGCGGAAAGCAGCCGCTTTCCAGATGGAGCGCCAGAAACAGAAATTTTGTGGCGAAAAATTGCAGTAAGGTCAGCAGCACACGATATCCCTCCCGGTACATAGTTGTTAGATTGTATGAGCCGGGGCGCGGATAGTTGCCGGAGAAGCCTTTTGTGCGCAGCAGCTTTTCTGCGGGGGGAAAAGCGTGGTATATTGAGGGGGATAACTCGGAATTTAGAGGTGTAAGATGGAATATAAAGAATATGGATCAAAGAATAATGATATTATAATTTTATTACACGGTGGAGGTCTTTCTTGGTGGAATTATATAGATGAAATATCCTTGCTTGAAAATGAATTTCACATAGTTATTCCTATATTAGATGGACATTCAGGAAGTGATACAAATTTTACTTCTATTGAAGGCAATGCTCTAGAAATAATAAATTTTATAAATAAAAATTATAATGGAAAAGTAAAACTAATTGGAGGGCTATCATTAGGCGGACAAATTTTATTAGAAATATTATCTAAAAATCCTGATATATGTGAATGCGCTATTGTTGAAAGTGCTTTGGTAATGCCAATGGACTTTACCTATAAAATGATAGAGCCAATATTTAATTTATCATATTGTTTGATAAGTAAAAAGTGGTTTTCAAAACTACAATTTAAAAGTTTGAAACTTAAAAAAAGCTTGTTTGCTCTATATTATGAAGATACTTGTAAAATTACAAAAGATAATTTAATTGCTTTTATGAAGTCAAATTCTAATTATGAAGTAAAAAACACTTTATCGCATACTAAAGCAAAGACCCTCGTATTAGTTGGAAGTAAAGAAAGACCTATTATGAAAAAATCAGCAACTAAAATTGTTCATTTAATACCAAATAGTGAACTTGAAGTATTACAAGGATATTATCACGGAGATATTAGCATAAATCATGCAGATGATTATGTTGAAAGAGTAAAGAGGTTAGTTCGTTAAATTCCCATTTATCGAGTGACGAAAACAATACATCCTTCTGCGGACAACCCCAAAACGGTTGTCCGCTTTTTTATACGCTGAAATCTGAAAAAAGACAAAATGCCAAGCAAAACTGAAAAATATCTCATCCTTTCCCGTTACTTTTGGTAGCACAACATGCTTTTAAATATGTACGTTTTTCAATGGATGCAAAGTGAGCAATGATTTCCCACTCTAGTTGACCTGTCCACCGATGCCAAAACGCTGTACGGCATCCTGCTGGACCGCATGGGGCTGTCGGTGAAAAACGGATGGCTGGATGAGCAGGGAAGGGTGTATATCATTTTTCCTGTGCAGGAAGTGATGGATGCACTGGGCTGCGCAGACAACAAGGCTACCAAACTGTTCCGGGAATTGGAAAAGTTTGGACTGATTGAGCGCAAACGGCGCGGGCTGGGAAAACCCAATCTGATTTACGTCAAAAACTTTGCAGACCCACGATGCCGCAATCGTGGAAAGAACGATTCTGGGAACGCTGATTCCGGGGAACAGGATGCGGCAAAACAACGAAGAAATAAGACTGAGTGGAATAATACTGAAATGAGTGAGACTGACCCTTTCCTTTCCGAGGAAGGGGACGGCGCGGATGAGCGCACACGGCTGGAAGCGTATTTTATGCAGTCGTTGGAGGTGGACTTGCTGCTCCGGGCCTGCCCGGATGAGGAGGACACCATTCATCAAATCGTGAATCTTCTGGTGGATACCTGTTCTTCGAAACGCAGAATGCTGCGGGTGGCAGGGGACGACAAGCCTGCGGAGGTCGTGCGCAGCCGATTCATGAAGCTGAATGCAGACCATATCCGCTTTGTGCTGAAGTGTCTTGCGGAAAGTACCGCACCGGTACGGAATATGAAGCAGTATCTGCTGGCTGCACTCTACAATGCACCCACGACCATGCAGCTTTATTACCAGAACCAAACCAATCATGATTTATCGAACAGGGGGTGATGAAAATGTCGAAAAAAGCAACCACGATTGCTATCGTCAATCAGAAAGGCGGAACCGGCAAAACCACGACCTGCGAAAATCTGGGCGTAGGGCTTGCACGGGAAGGCAAAAAGGTGCTGCTGGTGGATGCCGACCCGCAGGGGTCGCTTACCATAGTCGCTTTGCTCCTATGGCCAGTTGTGTGCACTGCGTGCAGATTTATATTTGCCCGCCATGCGGACATTGCCATCAGCATGGGCTGGCAGCAGCCCGATGAACTGCCTACCACGCTGTCCACCCTGATGCAGAAAGCCATGAACGACCAGAGTATTCCGCCCGGTGAGGGCGTTCTGCACCATGCAGAGGGCGTTGACCTGATTCCAGCAAACATCGAATTAGCAGGGCTGGAAGTGGCTCTGGTAAACAGCATGAACCGGGAAAAGATGCTGAAACAGGTGCTGGAAAGTGCCAAACGGGAGTACGATTTTATTCTGCTGGACTGTATGCCGTCTCTGGGAATGCTGACAGTAGTCGCTCCGCTTCTATGGCTAGCGGTACGCACTATGTGCGAATTTATAATTATCTCCTGCGGAGATACCGCCATCAATGCACTGGCCGCAGCGGATACCACTCTGATTCCGGTGCAGGCGCAGTACCTTTCGGCAAAGGGACTGGAACAGCTTTTGCAGACCGTCCAGAAAGTGCGTCGGCAAATCAACCCGAAGCTAAAAATCGAGGGTATCCTGATGACCATGACGGACAGCCGCACCAATTACGGCAGGGAAATCGACGCGTTGATTCGGCAGGTATACGGCAGCAAAATCCGGGTGTTTGAGCAGCCCATTCCGCACTCTGTCCGTGCGGCGGAAATCAGCGCGGGAGGTAGGAGCATCTTTGCCCATGACCCGAAAGGAAAGGTGGCAGCGGCCTATCAATCTTTGACGAGGGAGGTGCTGGCCGATGCCGAAAAGCAACGCAAACTTGGCGCTGAAAGGTCTCGATGAGATGTTTTCCACCGAAGAATCCCGGCAGGAGCAAAAGCGGGAGCAGGTGCAGCAGATTCCAATCAAGGAACTTTTTCCGTTCAAAGAGCACCCCTTCAAGGTGCTGGACGATGAGGCTATGCAGCGCACGGTGGAAAGCGTGGCACAGTACGGCGTACTGGCCCCGCTGATTGCAAGGCCCCGCCCGGAAGGCGGATATGAGATCATCTCCGGCCACCGCCGTCAGCACGCAGCCGAGCTTGCCGGGCTGGACACGCTGCCTGTTATCGTCCGGGAAATGACGGATGATGCCGCCGTGATCTTGATGGCGGATTCCAATCTTCAGCGCGAAAACATCCTGCCCAGTGAGCGGGCTTTTGCGTACAAAATGAAGCTGGAAGCGCTAAAAAATCAAGGTGCTAGGTCAGATTTAACTTCCGCCCAAATTGGGCGGAAGTTGGAGGCAGCAGATGTTGTAGGTCAAGAAGCTGGAGAAAGCAGAAACCAAGTTCGTCGTTTTATCCGCCTGACAAACCTTATCCCCGAACTGCTCGACCTTGTAGATGAAAAGAAAATCTCCTTCAATCCCGCTGTGGAACTGTCCTATCTGGACGAGGCTCAACAGCGGGATTTTTTGCAGGCCATGGACGAGACCCAAAACGCGCCGTCCCTGTCGCAGGCGCAGCGAATGAAAAAGCTGGCGCAGGAGGAAAAGTTCACCTATGAAGCCGCCTTTGCCATTATGGGGGAAGCCAAAAAGGATGAACTGGATAAGGTGGTCATCAAAAACGATACCCTGAAAAAGTATTTTCCCCGCAGCTACACGCCCCGGCAGATGGAAGATGTCATCATCAAGCTGCTGGAACAGTGGCAGCGCAGACAACAGCGTCAGAACGAACGCTGAAAAATCGGAACCGAAAGACCCATGAGGTCTTTTCTTTTTTGCAAAATTTTTGGAGGACAACGACTATGAATACCACGATTGGTTTCAAGACCGCAAAGACCATTGAGAACATGAGTCGCAAAATCGACGGCATGGAGCGTGCCGTTTCCGGCTTCTTCAACAAGGTGAGCGACATTGCAGAGCGCAAGTACGGTGACCCGCAGGTTTATCTGGCGGCAGTCGGCCCGGCGAGGGACCTGAGCGCCATTCTGCTGGAGGAAGCGCCCGGCATTCTGCCCTGCTTTGACGAGACGGATGACACTTTCGGCATTTCCAAGGAGCTGCCCGTGGCGGGCTGCTACAACCCCAAGCAGGTGCTGGAGCTGTCGGGCAAGCGCTACCTGACCGGCCCGGTCGTCTTTGTCCGCTTCAACATGGAAGGCGAGTATGTCTCCCTGACGATGGGCGACCTGCACTGCATTCAGGAGTATCTGGAACAGCACAGCGCGGCGCTTATGGCCGATGGCAAGAACCTGAACTGCATCTGCCTGGACTGAGGAGGCCGCAATGATGAGCTTTTTTGTGGGCTTTGCTTTCTTTGAATTGGGCGTTTTCTGCGGCTTTTTTGCCGCTTCCCTGATGCAGGCGGCACGAACCGGAGAAATTGTGATTACGGTAAAGGAGGATACGGATGGAACAGGAAAAGAATACCCTTTCGGTGCTGCAAATCGCACCGGGGCAGCATCCGAAGCCGATTGAGATTGACAATGACCTGAAAGCGCTGCAGCAGGCGGTCGGCGGCTCGATTGGTGCAAGCTATCCCTTTGAAGACCCGGTGGCCATCGTTTACAACGATGACGGCAAACTCATGGGACTGCCGTTCAACCGTGCCCTTCGGGATGAAAACGGAGAAATGTATGATGCCGTTGCCGGGACTTTTCTCGTGGTGGGGCTGGGTGAGGAGGATTTTGCATCCCTCTCCCCGGAGCTGACGCGGAAATACGAGGAGCTCTTTCATCAGCCGGAAACTTTTATGCGCCTAGGCCGTCAAATGCTGGTGCTGCCCGTTCCGGACGAAAATGTGAGGCCGGAAACAGCGAAAGCAAAGCCCCCGGCGGCGCATGAGCGATGAACCGGTATTCCTGCAGAGGGGGTGGTATAAATGCAGGAGGAAGTTGAACACAAGACAGTCAACTTTGCCATTTCAACCACAAAGCTGACGGCCCGGACTTTCCTGAAAGGTGCGCAGTTTCTGCTGCGGCAGTACGACAAGAATGCTTCGCAGGGAAAACAGAGCATGAAGCGCCTGATTCGGCAGAACCGGGGTGTGACCAATTATCTTGACCTTCATTTCGCTGACCCCGCGCCGGAAAATATGCCGCTGCTGGAAGACCTGTACAATGCCTTGCTGCAGCAGGATGAAAAAGAAGCCCATCATGTGGCTGCCGCACTGGAAATCTGCGTCAAAGGCTCTCTGAATGTGTTCAACCATCGTACGAATGTGGACATCAACAACCGCATCGTCTGCTTTGACATCAAGCAGCTCGGTAAGCAGCTGAAAAAGCTGGGAATGCTCATCGTTCAGGATGCGGTATGGGGCCGCGTGACGGCAAACCGCAGCGCGGGAAAATCCACGCGATACTATGTCGATGAATTCTACCTTTTGCTCAAGGAGGCTCAGACAGCGGCCTATTCCATTGAAATCTGGAAGCGCTTCCGCAAATGGGGCGGGCTGCCGACAGCCATTACGCAGAATGTGAAGGACCTTCTGGCAAGTCCCGAAGTATCGAATATTTTTGAGAATTCGGACTTTGTGTATATGCTCAATCAGGCCAACGGTGACCGGCAGATTCTGGCCAAGCAGTTGAACATCAGCCCCGATCAGCTGTCCTATGTGACCCATTCCGGCGAAGGTGAGGGACTGTTGTTTTACGGCAACACGATTCTGCCGTTTATCGACCGCTTCCCGCATGATTTGGAACTCTATAAGATCATGACAACTCGTTTGTCTGAGGTGTCGGAGGGGGATAAATCATGAGCGGGCAGCCGAAAAAGCTGAGGATGGAAGAAGGCAAGGCGGATACCGCAACGCGCTCCCCTCCGAAAAAGAGTCGAACCACACAGACGATCCCCAAAAAGAAAAAGCTGAAATCTGAAGCGGAAAAGGTCAAGGAAAAAAGCGGCGAAACTCCGTTTGGGCAAGGCGGAAATCACCCCGGAAGAAGTATCTCGCATGACCAAAGCGCAGAAGCGGGAGCTGTATGCGGCTGCCGCTGCCCGTTCTGCGGCACATCGGGAAGTGGAGCAGTATGAAGACGACAATGTAGGTGCACAGGCACTCAATAAAGGAGAGAAAACCGCGGAGGGTGCCGGACATTACACCCGAAACCGCTATGCCCGCAGGCTCAAAAAGAAAGCAAAGTTGCAGGCAGGTAAGAAAAAGACGCGGACAGAAAAGACGGCAGCATCGGATGAAAGCAAAAGAACTTCCACGGCAGAAGGGGAAGTTCACTGGTTTTCGCGCTGGAAGCAGCGGCAGGAAATTCGCAAAAGCTACTATGCTACAGCTCAGTCAGGCGGTACGGCTGCGCAGGCGGTCGGCAGCAGCAAAGCTGCATCCGGCAGTGCATCGGCAGCCCGGTCTGGTGTAGAGCAGGTGGCGGACAAAGGAAGGTCGGCAGTCAGTGCCGCAGTCAATGGCATTGCAAACTTTGCAAAGGGCAACGCACACGCGCTTGTGGTCGTGGGCGTTTTTCTTTTGCTCCTGCTGCTGGTCATGTCGGCGTTTTCATCCTGCTCTATTTTGTTTTCCGGCACTACGCATGTTTCCGGGCAGACCATCTACACCGCCGAGGACCGGGACATCCGGGGCGCAGAGCAGGACTATAAGAAACTGGAAAAAGAGCTGGACAAAAAAATCAAGCGCACCCCGCAGGACCACCCCGGATACAACGAGTATCAGTATCACCTTGACCCCATTGAACACGACCCGTGGCAGCTGACCTCGTTTCTCACGACTCTGTATGACGACTATACCCGGTCGGAGGTACAGGTTAAGCTGAAGGAAATCTTCAAAAAGCAGTATAAGCTGACAACATGGGTGGAGGTGCAGATACGGTACAGAACCGTTTGGGTCATCAGCCCGGCGGGCATCCCTGTGCCCACGCAGGTGCCCTACGAATACAAAATTTTCCACACGAAGCTGGAAAACCGTGGCTTGGAGGTCGTCATCCGGGAAGAACTGACCGAAGATCAATGGCAGCGGTATCAGATTTTTCAGGACACGCTGGGCGGAAGACCCTACCTTTTTAATGGAGGCTTACCGCCCGGCGGCTCGGATGGCTCCGGCGCACCCGGCATCGACTACACGGTTCCTGCAGAAGCTCTGACCGACAGCGAATTTGCGTCCATCTATGAGGAAGCCAAAAAATACGTCGGAACGCCCTATGTGTGGGGCGGAAGTTCTCCCGAAACAGGCTTTGACTGTTCCGGATACGTCTGCTGGGTCTATAACCAGAACGGTTATGACGTGGGGCGTACTACGGCCAACGGATTATGGCAGAAAAGCCAGCATATTTCCGAAGCAGAAGCAAAACCAGGTGATTTGGTTTTCTTTAAAGGAACCTATGATACGCCGGGGATGAGCCATTGCGGAATCTACCTTGGAAACGGCATGATGGTATCGGCTGGTGACCCCATCAAATATGCAAACATTCACTCGTCCTACTGGCAGCAGTATCTTGCCGGATTCGGGCGGCTTTCAAAATGAAACGGAGGGTTTACGATGAGTGAAAAACTGGATAAGCTGCGGGCAACGTTCAAAAAGGAGCAGGAATGCCGCATTAAGCTGAATAACCGCATTGCAGTGCTGGAGCGGCGGATTCAGGAGGAAGAAGCTGCCGAGGTCAGCAGCATGGTACGCACGGCCAATGTGACCCCGGAACAGCTTGCCGCTTTGCTGCGACAGTCGGCCAACACTACCCCGAACCCGGCTGCACTGGCAGCGGTGGGAGTTTCGTTTGAGAAGGAGGAAAATGAAGATGAAGTTTAAGAAGTTTGGTGCACTGCTGCTGTCGGCGGTGCTGTGCATCGGTATGGCCGTTCCCGCTTTCGCCTATGAGAGTGATACCGCCCCGGTGGAGGAGCCTGTTCTGCCGGAAGTCGTGAAGGAAGAAGACGCCGTTACCATCACGGATGAGGAAACGGGCGCACTGACCCCGGAGGGCAATCTGTCACTGGTGGATGATTACCACACCAGCTATTCCGATGGCAGCGGGCAGCAGTTCATTACGCTGGTGTCGAAGTCCGGCAACACCTTTTATCTGGTCATTGACCGCAATGCCAAGGGACAGCAGACCGTTCACTTTATGAACCTTGTGGACGAAGCTGATCTTCTGGCTTTGATGGAGGAAGAAGATGCGGATGCCTATACCGCTGAAAAGGAAGCGGCGGCGCAGGCAGAGCAGGAGCGCAAACAGGCCGAAGAGGATGCAAAAAAGGCTGCGGAAGAAGCGGCGGCATCCGGCACGGAACAGACTGGTGGCAACAAAGTTACGAAGTATGCTGCCACATTCTTAGGCGTTCTGGCTCTGGTCGGTTTAACGGCGGGCGGCGGCATCTATGCCTTTATGAAGCAGAAACAGAAAAAGCAGGCCGAAAAAGAAGCCCTTGACCCCGATGCAGATTACACCGAGGACAAGGGCGATTTCGAGATTCCTGTGGAGGATGATTCGGATGAGGATGTCACAGAGGACACCCCGGACGAGTGATTTTGTAGGCAGTGGTTGACGTCTTACACAGTCAAATTCGATAGAGCGTGATTTTCTTCCAGTTTTCAGGAAAACCCATTGCTCCGAGCAATTCTTCCTCTGAAACGTGCGAAGTAGAATTCAAAAACTTGTCGATTTCGGCAGCAAGAGCACGCTTGAAAACAAGGAATTCTTCCTTGGGCAGTAAGTAACGAAACGCTATCACAACCGCAAACAAATCGTTCTTGCCATGCTGATATAGGCTCTGTTCTTTTGTGATTTTCAACTTTGCATGAAGTACGGTATCAGGTATAGCGTCCTTAGAGCGATAAGAAAAGAGTCGTTCATTATGAGCGCAGACATTTCGAAATTTCGTCATCACAGAAAGAAACTGTCCCAATTGTTTCTCATTCACATGAGGAAAGTTTTTGCTCACCTTACTTTGTAAATCAGACTGGAAGAAAAAGTACATTTTAGAGAGTGTTCCAAATGTCAAAGCGTTTACCAGAACCCACAGAGGGACATTGTGATAAGTATTACGCTGGTATGCTATGTAGGAGTGCTGCGTGGTCTGTGTCAGCTTTTGCAGATCATTTACTAATCTATCGATCCCTTGCTGGTGTTTTCGAGCATAGTTGTAGTTAGTCTTTGTCAGATAGGCACTCTGGGATTCACCATACTTCTCGGTAAAGTAATATGAGAGCAGCGAACGGATGTGACGCTCAATATGCAGCAGATAATGAAGGAACAACTCTCGCAGCGACTCATCAAATTCATATAGTGCCACGATTTCTCTAAAAGTCGTGCCACCTTTATATGTCTTCTGTGTCGGAATCCGAAACAGATGTTTGTACCCGCTGACAAGAGAATAATATCCGACCTGCTGCAATTTGCTAAGGGTCATTGATTCATTCTCAATTACGATACACTTTTCATCTCGTAATTTCACAAGTTGCTGCTCATATGTTAAAAACGGCTTCGGCATTTTTTATCCTCGCCAATCTGTACTCTGCAAAAAAGGAGGCTCCTATTGCTAGGAACCTCCTTCTAGGCTGTGGGCCTCGCAAGTATCCACAGCACGATCACTGCATATAGTATATGCTTGATTTGCCCAAAAGTCAACTGGTAATCGATAAAGTTACAATTATATTCAAAAAGTCAGGAGTTGATGTTTATTGTCCTACCGTTTAGTGATCACCGAAAAGCCCTCCGTCGCACAGGCTTACGCCAAAGTCCTCGGTGCGACAAACCGGAACGACGGCTATCTGGAAGGCGGCGGGTATCTTGTCAGTTGGTGTGTCGGTCATCTGGTGGAGCTGGCCCCGCCCAACATCTACGACGAAAAGCACGTCAAATGGAGCGTGGCCGACCTCCCCATCCTGCCGGAAAAGTGGCAGTACCTCGTATCCACTTCAACCAAGAAACAGTTCAGTATCCTCAAAAAGCTCATGCACCGCGAGGACGTGGAAAGCCTTATCTGCGCGACCGATGCAGGGTAGTGCGGTTGGGTGACTTAGGAGAAAGAAAAAAGAGACCTCATCTCGTTGAAAATCAAATTTCAAAATCATTAAAGGAGCTATTCAAATGAAACGAAATCAGAATTTCGACCTTAATCACTCTCAAAAAGCGCTTTCCTGCCGCTACAACATGGACACCAACCGGGTGGAAACCCGATTTGAAGATGGCACAACCCTTTCCATTGATTGTATCGCCATTGAGGACGAGTACGGCAATACCCCGGCACAGCGAGCTGAACTTGATTGGCTGCTATACAACAATCCGCTGGAGTACGCACGGATGGTGCTGAGCGGGGAGATAGAGCACTACCTCACGCTCGGTTGTGACCATGGCAAACTGAAAGACTAACCTCTAAATAGGCCAAACAACCCGCTACTTGCAGTCGCTGCAAATGGCGGGTTGTTTGCTTATTTTAAGTTTTTCCTTTGCTCATAGTAGTGCAAAATCAATGTAGTGCAAAATCAATGGCCCAACGGTCAAAGAAATCACAAATATCAGGCAAATCTACTGGTTTCTTATAAATGTCATTCTAAAATTCAATGAATTTTGCTATTTCTAGCACTTGTTTTTTCGACACGAAAGTCGATTTAACCCTATATTTTATGTATCTCTCGATGATTTCAAGTTTGCCATTTTGGGGGCTTGATTATTGAGAAAATTCTAAATTCCAAAAAGGTCTATCATTTTCATCAATCGCATCGTTATTGAGAATAAGCACTGCACCACCACTTAACAGAGGAGGCAGCTGTAAATAGCTTATATTATTTATTGAGAAAATGAAACGCTATTGCAACAGTTGAATACTGTATATTTTATCAAATTGATACGGATCTGATAGCAACACCTTACCGTTTGATATCACAAGAATGCTTTCGCCTTCTTTAAGATACGACAACTGAAGATTTCCTTTCAAGTAGTTTGATACGCCATAAATTATATAATTGTCATCCGTATCATATAATTGATTTTTTGCAGTCGCATAAATACAATTGTTCTTCAGGTCAACTTCTTCAATTATAAGTTCCGATTTTTTTCTTCCGAATGTATTCGATTGAAATAGAATGCAGAGAACCACTGCCACAAATGCTATGCCAACCATAATCTTCCGTTTGCATTTCATTTTATCAACCTCTGTATGAAAGGAACAGCGTATAAAGCGATTGTGTTATTCTCAATGCCCCTGTATAAGAAGTTGGATATGAAGAACCATCAATTGTGCTTCCATCTTTATGGATTCCGATAGCTACATACCCAGCTCCAGAAATATATTCTACAAGAGGACCACCACTAAAGCCACCTGTCAAATCCCAATCGCCCTTGAGATATTTTGAAGTCTGACTTCTAATATACCCAGAAGATTTACACATCCGATATCTCGCATCGGCACCATTTATTTGGCTCGGATAGCCATAAGCATACACCAACTGTGATGATGAATAATTGCTAGACTGCCAATGTAACCCAAGCCATCCCGTTTTCGTTCCTAAATTATTCTTGAGCGTAATAATCGCCCAATCCTCCGAACTTGTTCCAGCAAGATAAGAATCACTAACAATCATCGAACTTGCCGATACATTTTCGCTTCCAAAAGGTTTACTATTATCAGATCGAGCAGGTGCGACATTTACCGACTTAACGTAGGCTTTTTCCTTTATACTGTATAGATTATGTGCTGCTGTTGCAAGTGCATTAGGCCCAATCATAAATCCAGAACCATAATTTGTCCCTCCATTATTGGTCGTTATCTGTAGGCATACCGTACTACAATATGGTGTTGCCGTTGGATTATCAACAACAGTGATATCATTGCTTCCGATAATCGCATACAGATCGGATAGATCAATATCCGAAATCTTTCCATTTGGAAAATAGCCTGCAGTTGTCTCTCCATCCGTGAAGGAATTGGTTTCAACTATAATTTCCTCTATAGATTCTTCTTTTGTATCAAAATCGTATCTATGGTATCTCTCGATATGAGATTTGCTTCCATCACTTTGATTATCTGCAAAAGCAGTCAGCCCAGAGTTAAGCTCCATTGAAGAAAGAGCCACAATCCCACTTGCTTTCAAAAAAATTCTACGAGATATTTTTTCACTAGCTATTTTAATTTTCCTTCTTTACTTTTAGAGTATACACAAGATTTCTTATACATCAGTTGCTCTGCATTGGAAACACCTCCGTAAAATTTTTCATACGTTAGAGCCATCCTTATTTTAGATTTCAACTTTTACTTTCGCAAAAAAATAAATACCACTGATTTTTTATCCAATAGCCGTGCTAAGATTTATCTCTATGGGATTCAACACATGCGTCTGCTGGCACAACCAAGCCCAATTGTTCACTGTAGTAGTAAACAAGTCGTCATAGTTGTTGTCATATGCAAAATCAAATGTGTCATGAACGGTAATCAAGTAATACATTATAGAATTACCAATCATGAAGCCTGTTCCAGAGGTGCTTACCCTATGCAATGCATAGAATAAATCTGCATTATCAGACTTTTGAATTGTAAAAGACCAACTTCCTCCACTAAAATCTTTCAAGCCACTATTAAGTACTTTGTTTTTATAATTATTAAAAACTGTTGTCGTGTTTAACTTGTCAAGCAATGGCGTCGAAGAATCCGTCACACTCTCAGAATAGTCAATATTATATACAGAGAATTCAACCATAAGAGCCGCACATTCATATCCCTTATCCCGTGCAATTTGCGCAGCTGCCAACCATGCAAGCTGTGTATTATTTAACAAATTTCCAGATGCACGTGTTTGATCTTCATCTTTCATCTTATCGATAAACTTATTTAATTCATCTATCGACATTCCCGAAAAATCAACATGATACTTATCATTCATGCTTTGAATAACAGGATTGCTAGCTTTACGGCTGCTTATGTTAGCAGCATAAGACACAGTATTTATCGAAAACAAAAAACACACTGAAAGAATTAATGATACGAACCTCTTCATAACGAACCTCCTTAAATTCTGTACTCTACTATATAAATTGTGTGCTTCTCATCATCCCAGACAACGAGACTAAAATTCACATCTTCAGAATGTAAAAGCAATGTATTCATTTCGGCTTCCGAGCGTAGTTCCTTATGCTGACTATTATCATAAAGAAAAAAATTTCCACTTGCAATTTCAGGAATCACAAAATCTAATCCAAAATATGACGACACATTTTTTAATATAGAAGATATGGTTGGAGAATCATTAATTTTCTCCCATGAATCGAGTTGATGAATAATTTTGGCTGCATCCACATCGTAGTATACCGCTAACATTATCCCATCATTTTGCAATCCGCCATAAGCCTCATATATCAACGATTCAGAGTATGTTGCTTTTCCAATTTTGAATTGTTTCAAATAATCTCGTTTTTCATATTTGCTTTTTCTTCCAAGCATAAAGCCCAAAAGCAAGCACAGTGCGACTATAGCTAGGTATCGGATAACTCGCGTTGGTCTCGCCTTTATAATTACCTCACACCTTTCTAACTTGCTGAAATATATAACAAACTCCACTTATCTACTGGTACTTCCGGTAATGGTTTCGCTCCGTCCATCGGAATAGCTAAAGGTCGCAGAATACTCAAGCCTATAAGATTTTCCGGGCTTAGTGTTAAAGCTACTGCTCACCATGCAGGTTGAGGTCGTGCTGCTGTTTGAGCAGCTACTTACTTTTTGCCATGTTCCAATTGTCCCCTTTTCATAGAGAACGCCTGAAACGCTGATTTTCTTTACTCCAGTTCGAGTCTGGGCATCAACCTGATAGTATGTTTGGTAAATAGATCCGTTGACCGTACTATCGCCTACATACCGTTCAGACTTTTCAGCGGCCATTGCGGTGCAGGCAAAGCTCAAGAGAATCACCGCTGAAACAACAATGGACAACAAACGCTTTTTCGACATAGACATACACCTCCGTTTTTTTGCTCCCATCAAGAGCCTTTGTATAATCAACGCAATTCGCATTCGCTTCGTTTCAATTTTCAGGAGAAAATTTTTCAAATTTTCCATCTTTGTAAGTTCAGACAAAAAGAAAGCCAGACATTTGTGAACTCTCACAAGTGTCCAGCTTTCTTAACGGATACCTTCCGCAATTTTCATAATCTCATCGTATGGAATGTTTCCCATAACGGTATGTGTAATCCCCCGATGTTCCCAACTTAGAGTATAAACATTCTTTCCATGTTCATCCGTACTGGTTCCAAGTACACCATCTGCTTCTCCGACCTTTACGGTTTCGTACACTGTATGCTCATTATCAAACAGGGACTGCTGCCCTGGCTGGATAATTGAGCAACGGACTGTGTAGCTTTCCTCTGTTTCTTTTGACGAGTAAACATGTAAAAAGTTTTCTGCTCGTTCAAATTTCTGCGCATCGTCCATTTCAAAGCCGTCCGGCACATAATGATCGCTGTATCCATCCGGCAATCGTTCCAGCGGTTCGCCATCCACCTGATAAGTCAACTGCATCTCAATGGGCAGAAACTTTTGAATCATCGTGTAGACTGCCTTGCGGAAGTCTGCGATGACCGCAAGTGCGCCAAGGGTCAGCACCACCAGCGTCAAGGCTGCAACCAACACCCGTTTCAACATCGGACGGTGTTTTTTCCTCCGTAATGCCACTGCCATTCGTTCATCCCATTGAGAAGTATCCGGGTAAAGTTCTTCAAGTTGTTCTGGTGTTGGCAGTGTATCCAGTTCCTTTTGTGCATCTGCACGAAGTGCAATCATCAAGGCCGCTTCAAATGAAATGTTTGTCTGCTCACTCATGGTTACTCAACTCCTTCCATAATAGTTTTCTCCCTCGAAAGAGCCGTGTTCGTACCACTTCGTCCGTTAATCCCAGCGATTTCGCAATCTCACGATTTGTATATCCCATTGCCAAAAGGCGTAATGGGTCACGATATTTCGGTTTCATTTGTCCAATCAGTTCTGTCAACCTCTCGATATTGTCAACACTGATTATTGCATCATCTGGCACTGGCGCATTATCCTCAATATCTGGGATTTCTTCCAGCGATTCTTCGCGCCGCTTGCGAAGCTGATCATACGCACGGCTTCTACTACAACTAACGAGATAGGCAGCGAGTTCGTGACAGTTTTCTCGATGAATTTTAGAAAAATTTTTTGCAACGTACAAAAATACCTCTTGTAGCACATCCTCTGCCAGATACGAATCATCCATGATTTTGTAAGCGGTATGGTGAACCAGCCGTTTGTATGTATTGTACACCTCGGTAAAATCTTCTTCAAAGTTTCGATCATCAAGCACACTTAGATATAACGCAAGCAACGCAGTCACCTCTATTCACATTGATTGTGTGTAGTGTACCACGAACCAATAAAAATGTCGAATACAACCAACTTTTGAAAAGGAGCGTGATGCCATTGACCCAACCGAAAACCGATCTCGCCTATCTCCGCAGCGAGAAAGCCAAAGCAGAACAGCAGCTGCGCTACTACCAGCACCGGGAGAAAATTCTGGAACACCAGATACCGGAGCTGACCCGCAAGGCCCGTGTGCATCGGCTGTGTACCCGTGCCGGAATGCTGGAAAGTTTTCTGATTGCGCCGGAAGAACTCACCAACGATCAGGTGATGGAGCTGCTGAAAATTGCGTTCCGTCAGCCGGAAGTTGCGCTGGCTCTTGCAAAGATGATTCACGACCTGCACGAAAGCCGCAGCGTTCCGCACCCTTTAGAATAAAGGGCGCAATTATACACCGTTCCGGTGAAATTGCGGTCTTGCAGACGGCTCGATGAAATCGAAGCTGGCGTTTGTGCGCCAGCCCGATTCCATCCCAAGGAAAACTGCATTTTCCTTGCGCTGCTTTGCAGCTATCCTTTTGCGGCTCCCGCCTGAGATCGAAGCGCATGGCACTCCGTTCTAAGGCGGCGAGCAAAACCGAATACAATTCCAGACCGTTCACCAAGAGCAATCTTGCTGGGCGGTCTTTTTGTTTGGGGGTGATGCCTATTCCGTGTCCGCATTTCAAAATTACCATCGTCAAGCGCAGCCAAGGGCAGTCCGCTGTTGCCGGGGCCGCTTACCAAAGCGGCGAACGGCTGTTCAGCGAGTACGACCAGAGAACAAAATTCTACAACAAGAAGAAAGAGCTTGTCCACGCTGAGATCATGCTGCCATCCTATGCGCCGCCCGGATATGCAGACCGGGCGACCCTCTGGAACGCCGTAGAAGCTGTGGAGAACCAGTGGAACTCCCAGCTTGCCCGGCGCATCGTGCTGGCGTTCCCGGTGGAGGTGCCGAAGGAGCAGTATTTGTCCATGATAAAAGAGTTTTGTCAGGAGCAGTTTGTTTCCAAAGGGATGATTGCCGACTTTGCCATCCACGACAAGGGAGATGGAAACCCACACGCTCACATTCTGCTGACGCTCCGGGCAATAGATGAACACGGCAAGTGGCTCCCGAAAGCCAGAAAGGTGTACGACCTTGACGAGAACGGTGAGCGCATCCGGCTCGCTTCCGGCAACTGGAAGTGCCACAAGGAAAACACGGTGGACTGGAACGACCAGAAGTATGCCGAGGTCTGGCGGCACAGCTGGGAAGTTATTACCAACCGCTATCTGGAAGCCGCTGGCAGACCGGAACGTGTTGACCTGCGCTCCT